>ERZ772921.499-NODE-499-length-24099-cov-7.688113_pt1 | contig 24099 bp, 21 predicted proteins | sample MGYA00512117_ERZ772921 | MGnify/ENA primary metagenome ERZ772921 (study PRJEB29015, sample SAMEA2737944) | human oral metagenome | biome: human oral; feature: human-associated habitat; material: dental | place: China | collected 2150 ...
CCGGGCCGCGGACAGCCACGCCCCCAGGTCCAGCGGGCCGGCCCCGGCGCCGTCGAGCACCTCGTGGACGGCGTCGGGCCCCTGGACGACGGCCAGGCCGTGGGAGGAGGGCAGGGGCGCCCACAGGGCCAGGAGGATGCTCACGGCGGGGCGCGAAGGGTCCACGCCGGAACCCTAACCCGGCGGGCCCCGCCCCCCGCGCGCGGGTGCGATTCGGGTCACGTCGGCGCGCTATGGTAGCGCCATGACCAGCGTGCTCCGCCTCGATGACGTCTCGCTCCACCGCGGGACCACCCGGATCCTGACCCATGTCACCTGGAGCGTCGACGAGGGGCAGTACTGGGTCCTGCTGGGGCCCAACGGCGCGGGCAAGACCACCATCGCGCGCATCGCCGCCGCCCGCCTGTTCCCCTCCGCGGGCACCGTCGAGGTCCTGGGCGAGCGCCTGGGGCGCGTCGACATCTCCGAGCTGCACCCGCGCATCGGCCTGTGCTCCTCGGCGCTGGCGCGCACCGTCATGGGCGGGGAGAGCGTGCTGTCCGTGGTCCTGTCCGCCTCCTACGGCAAGGTCGGGGTGTGGCGCGAGGAGTACGAGGACCTCGACGTCGAGCGCGCCCGCGCGCTGCTGGACGCCCTGGGCGCCGCGCCCCTGGCCCGGCGGCCCTGGGGGTCGCTGTCGTCGGGCGAGCGCAAGCGCGTGGAGATCGCCCGCGCCCTCATGCCCGACCCCGAGCTGCTCGTCCTCGACGAGCCCGCCGCGGGCCTGGACGTGGCCGGGCGCGAACTGCTCCTGGCGGCCCTGAGCGAGATCATCGCCGCCCCCGGCGCGCCCGCAATACTGCTGGTCACCCACCACCTGGAGGAGATCCCGGTCGGGTTCACCCACGCCCTGGCGCTGCGCGGGGGGATGGTGACGGGGACCGGTCCCCTGGACGGGGTCCTCACCGACGAGGTCATGTCCGACACCTTCGGCCTGCCCCTGGAGATCGGCGCGGACAGGGGCCGCTACACCGCCCGGGGCCGGGGACCGGTCTTCAGGGGCGCGCACGCGGCGCGGTAGACGGGGGGCGCGCACGCGGCGCAAGAGGCGGTAGGCTCGTACTCGGCCGGACGCCGGCCGGGCGCACGAGCGGAAGGAGGCCCTCATGGCATGGCTGTGGTGGATCGGGGCGGCCCTCGTTCTGGGCGTGATCGAGACCCTCACCGTGGATCTGACCTTCCTCATGCTCGCCGGGGGGGCCGTGGGCGGCGCCATCGCCGCCGCCCTGGGCACGTCCTTCCTGGTGCAGGCCGTCGTCTTCGCCGCGGCGCCCGACGGTCGTGACAATGAGAATGGCCGCGATCGCCGTGAAAACCAAAAGGAGCATTCCCGTTTCCCACTGGACGAGCTGGCCGACCGTGCCGGGTTGAGGGACCGTCCCGAACAGAAGGCGCGTCGCCGCATTGGAGTTCATCATCTCGATCACGGATCTGCGAAGCTCCATGCTTCCCAGATCATTCCGGTAGGCGTTGGGAACAACTGCCAAGACGAGGCAGAAGGAGCCGATCCACGCGGCGAATGCCAGCCGTTGGCGACGCAGGGCGACGCCGAAAAGGGTCCTGAAATCCTTGGCGTTCATCGGACCGTCGCCTCGTAATGCCGAAGGAACAGGTCCTCAAGGCTCGCAGCCGTGCATGTGATGTCGGCCAAACCCGCCGCGACGGCCGCGCCGAGGACGGCCGGCACGCGAGCGGCGTCGGCCTCCGCAACGACGTCGCCCTCATCCCACGCAACGGCGACGCCCTTCGACTCGACGTCCGCAAACAGGCTCTTCAGCCGCGATTCCTCGCCGCGCACGCGTATCTCACGGGCTCCCAGATGCCTGAGCCGGTCGAGCCTGCCCGTCTCCACTGTGACGCCGTCCTTGATGATCGTCACATGCGAACACAGAGCCTGCACCTCGCCCAGAATATGGCTCGAGAGGAGAACTGTCCGCCCCTCCGCCTTCGCTTGGGCGATGCACTCGGCGAAGATCTGCTCCATCAAAGGGTCGAGCCCGCTCGTCGGCTCGTCGAGAACAAGCAGATCGACGGGGGCCGACAGGGCGGCCACCAGGATCACCTTCTGCCTGTTTCCCTTCGAATACGTTCTGATGCGTTTCGAAGGATCGAGGCGGAAACGCTCGATGAGCTCGCGCTCGCGGGCCTCGTCGCGCCTTCCCCGCAGCGCGGCCAGGGCGTCGAGGGCCTGCTGCCCGGTGAGATTCGGCCACAGGGCCACCTCGCCCGGAACGTAGGCCACGCGCCGGTTGATGTCGTGGGCCGACGCAGACGGGTCCATGCCGAACACCCGCACAGTTCCGGCATCGGGGCGATACAGGCCTAACAGGCATCGGATCGTCGTCGATTTGCCCGAGCCGTTCGGGCCGAGGAATCCGTGGACGGCCCCTTCCTCCACGGCGAGGTCGAGCGAATCGAGCGCGCGCAACTGTCCGAAGGCCTTCACAAGGCCTTTGACTTCAATGGTCTCCGCCATCGATTTCTCCTTTTGTTTCGTGAGTGTGTGCAGCGCCCGCCTTTTCGCCGGCACGGGCGGAGCCTGCCTTTTCCTGAGCTCGCGCGGCGCCCGCAGGCTCTGCAGCGCCGTCTTGCGTCGTTTTTGCGTTTTCTTCTTTCGTCGCTTTGCGAGCCGCGTTTGCCCCGCGAGCCGAGGCCTTCGCCCCGTGATTCGCCCTGTGAGCCGAAGTCTCTGCCCCATGATCCGAAGCGTTTGCGAGGCCGGAAAGCCCAATCAAAATCCGAATCCAGTCTACTTCATGATCCGAAGCGTCTACCTTTGGCGCGGCCTCGAAGGCCTCGGGCTCGACCCATCCGAGCCTGACCAGGCACAGTTCCATGAACTGGCGATGCTTTCGATCGGGGTAAGCAACCCTCGTCGCCAGGAGAAGGCGCTCGAAGTCGGCGCTTACGCGGACGATGTTGTCGGCCATGCCGGCGAGGCCGAATTTGCTCGCGAGCTTGGTGTAGACGACGACGAATCGGTCCACGAGGGGGCCGACGTCGTCGGCGTCCATCGCCTCGGCGAAGATCTCGAGCCCCTCGACCATGGCGTCGATGTCGGCCTCGGTGGCCGAGTACAGCGCGACGTCGGGAAACTTGTCCCACGCCCCGATGATCGAGGCGATGACGCGGTCGCGCTCGAGGAGCTCGATGTGACGGGGATTCGTCAGGCGGGAACGGACAGCAGTGTAAAGAGAGTCGAGGGAGGCCGGCAGGGGAGAGATCGTCGCGTCGCTTTTGGCCAGCTCGCGCAAGCCCTCGATCCTGTCGCGTTGAGCGGCGAGCTTTTGGATCTCCGCATCTATCCGCTCCAGGGCGGAGTCGAAGTCTTCCGTCGCGTCTTTTGACGAGCCGTCGAGCAGGTGGCCGATGGAAGCGAGGCTCATCCCGGATTCGGCCAGCCACCTGATTCGCACGAGGCGGGCAAGATCGTCGAAGCCGTAGTCTCGGGGCCTTCCCTCGGGAATCGGAAGCAGGCCCACGGCGTGGTACCAGCGAACGGCGCGCACCGTGGTGCCGGCAAGGTAGGCGACCTCGGAAACTTTCATGCCCCTATCTCATCATGTGACGTTACGTCACATGCAAGCGACTTTGGCCGCCGGACGTTCGGGCTGCGCACCAACGCAAGCAAAAGCGCCGCGCAGCCTGGCCGAGCGGGAACTCGCGCCGCCCCGACGTGCCTTGCGCCGTCCGGCTGCGCGCCGCCCCTTCGGTGCCCTAGCTCACTCGGCGCACTGCGCTTCCGCCGAGCCTCGGCGAGCTTGCGAGCGTTACCCTTGTTGCATCATGGCTATCACAAATGCTGCGGGCTCAGACATCCGCGTTCGCTTCTGTCCTTCGCCGACCGGCGCGCCCCACGTGGGAATGGTGCGCACGTGCCTTTTCAACTACGCCTATGCACGCCACGTGGGCGGCACTTTCGTCTTCCGAATTGAAGACACCGACGCCGCCCGCGACTCCGAGGATTCCTTCGACGCGATCGTCGATTCGCTGACGTGGATGGGTCTCGAATGGGACGAGGGCGTCGGCGTCGGCGGGCCCCACGGGCCGTACCGCCAATCGGAACGCGGAGAGATCTATCGCGACGTCGCCGCGAAGCTTCTGGCCGGCGGGTACGCGTACGAGTCCTTTTCGACGCCGGAGGAGGTCGAGGAGCGCCACCGAGCCGCCGGGCGCGATCCGAAACTCGGCTACGACGGCTTCGACCGCGGCCTGACCGAGGAACAGAAGGCAGCGTACAGGGCGGAGGGCCGCAAACCGGTCATTCGCATGCGCATGCCCGACGCCGACGTCTCTTTCACCGACCTCGTGCGCGGAGAGATTGTTTTCAAGGCCGGATCGGTTCCCGACTACGTCATCGTCCGCGCGAACGGCGACCCCCTCTACACGCTGACGAATCCGGTCGACGACGCCATGATGGAGATCACCGACGTGCTGCGCGGAGAGGACCTCCTTTCCTCCACGCCGCGTCAGATCGTGCTCTATCGCGCGCTCGAGGAGCTCGGCGTCGCGAAGTTCACTCCGAGGTTCGGCCACCTGCCCTACGTCATGGGGGAGGGGAACAAGAAACTGTCCAAGCGCGATCCGCAATCCAACCTCCTGCTTCACCGCGAGCGCGGCGTGATCCCCGAGGGACTGCTCAACTACCTCGCCCTGCTGGGGTGGGCCATCAGCCCGGACAACGACGTGTTCACGAAGGACGAGATGGTCGCCGCCTTCGAGATAGACGCCGTCAACCCCAATCCCGCCAGGTTCGACGAGAAGAAGTGCACGGCCATCAACGCCGAACACATTCGCCGGCTCGACGTCGCCGATTACGCCTCGCGCCTGGTCCCGTTCCTCGCACGGGAGGGAATTGTGGGCTCCGACAAGTACGAGGGGCTGACCGACGCCGAACGCAGGATTCTCGACGCCGCCGCGCCCCTGGCGCAGACCCGGATGCAGCTTCTCGGCGAGGCGCCGGACCTGCTGCGGTTCCTCTTCGTCGGCGCTGAGGACGTCGTATACAACGAGAAGGCCGTGGCCAAACTCAAGGATTCGGCCCCTGCGGCCCTCGCGGGGGCGGCCGAGGCGGTGCGCTCGATGGAGTCGTTTAAGCCTGAAGAGCTCAAAGAGGCCCTCGACGCCAAACTCGTCGAGGGATTGGGCATCAAGCCGCGGCTGGCCTTCGGCCCGCTCTTCGTCGCCATGACCGGCACGAACGTCTCGATTCCGGTGGTCGACTCCATGGCGATCCTCGGGAAGGACGAGGCGCTCGCGAGAATCGAGCGGCTTCTGGCGCGCCTATAGCTCGCGTTTGCGGAAAGCTCGCTCTGACCGGACGGTCGGCGGAGTGTCGCCGGGTCCGGCGGGCGAGCGGCTTCGGCAAGAGTTCCTCTGGCCGCGCCGGGCGTGCGCCTGTAGCCTGGCTTTATGAGACTGGCACGGCGCATTTTCTGGATTCGAGGGCCGCGGGAGTGGTTTCGCAAACCGCCCAAAGACCCTCGGCCTCCCCGCACCCGCAAGTACGCGGTTCGCCGCGGCATCATGCAGCGCGTCTTGGTCCGTGAGCTTGCGTCCGCGCTGCAGAACGAAGCCAATTCTTCGGACGGGGGCCGCGCGGAGTGGGCGCAGGGCCTTCCCGCGCTTTCGCCCGTGCATTTCGGGGAATTGCCCTCGCAAATGCGCCTCGTATTTCAAGAGCCGAAAAGCCGCCTGTTTCGACGCAAACTGCCGCGGTTTTTGAAGTTGCGCGCCGGAACGCGGGGCCCCGCCTCCGACGATTTGAAGCTGCTCGGCGACGTCGTTCCCAACGGCGCGGCTGTGCCGAGCTCATGGATTATTGCTTGCACGAAAGGAAACGTCGTTCCCCGCAGCATGGCTGTGGCCAGCGGCGACAAATGCGACGGCGACAAACATGACGGCGGGGAGCTTCACGAAGGCGGCGGCCCTCCGGAAGGCAGCGGCCCTCCGGCAGGCCCTCCCAACGACGGCGGCTCTCCCGAAGGCCGCGGCCGTCCCGCAGCCGATCGGCGAGAGAGCGTCGAGCGCTACGTCGCGGGCGTCGTCGCCTGGTGTGAGCGCGCGCTCGAAGCGGGCGACGAAATAGAACTAGCGCGAATCGTCGAAATGGCTTTGTCTGACGCGACGGTCGGCTACGCCTTCGGCTTGTGCGAAGAAGAGATCCCGATCGACGACCTGTGCGGCGAAGGCCTGCGCACCCAGCTCGACCGGATCGCCGAGCGTTTGATCGGCCTGCCGGGCCTCGAATGGTGGAGCGAAAATTTCGACCCTGCCTCCTACACCTGGCATGAGGAGGTTCCGGCCTCGTCGACCGTCCGCGTCGAACGGCCCGGAGGAGTCCCTGCAGGCTCGGCGGGTCTTGCGGCAACGAGCGGCGCTGCAGAATGGGGTTCGCGGGCGCCGACGATCTGCGGGGCCGCGTGGTTTCCCTCCTCCGAGATGGAGTGGCCGGTGCTTCATAGCTACCGCGATCTTTCCGCAAGTCGATTCGACCGGGAGATGTGGGAGGACAGCGTCGTCGACGGGCGCACGTGCACGGAGCAGTGGTTCGGGGACGACGCCGGAGACTGCGACGTCGCCCGATTGGACCGCGGGGTTCTCGCAGAGGGCGACGGTTCGCGGATAGCATCGATTCACGCGCCCGAAGACTGGATGCGGCTCGTAGCGCGGTTTCCCGCGCGGTTGACCCCGGATGTGAAGGCAGGGTGGCAGGGCGACGCGGAGGGGCAGATGTACACGGTCGATTGGCAGGCCGCGAGGCGGGAGATCGACGGCGTCTACGTCTCCGTGGCGTGCGCGCTCAGATCCTCCTTCGCGCCCCTTGCCCTCGAGGACGTTTTGAACCCCGAAGGCTCGGCCGGTGCGGATTCAGCGGCCTTGGAGGGAAACCCCGCTTTGGATGATTCGGCGGATCTTGGGGACTTTGCGACCTTGAAGGGCTCCGAGACGGTTCGCAACAAGGAAAATGGAGAGGCGGGGGAGTCTCATGGCTGCGATCCGCAAACGCCTCTGACTATGATGACCGGTTGGACGCCCGGATCGATTCTCTGGCTCAATCGGCCTGGCGTCTCCTGAGGGGGCGGCCGCCGACAGCCGGCGCCCGAGCCCCCTGCGAGTCGCCGAAATCTCCGGCGTCGGGCGGGCGCGCCGACTTTGCGCCGACGTCGTTCTCCGTGCCGTCCCGACGCCCCGCGTTCAGTGACGGGATGCACGCGTCGTCGTTTTGCCCAACGGCGCTCAATCCGGTAGCCTTTTTATCTGTCGCCGGCGAAAGCTGGTGATTGCACTGGGGTATGGTGTAATTGGCAACACAGGTGATTCTGGTTCATCCGTTCTAGGTTCGAGTCCTGGTACCCCAGCGGAGCGATGGTCTTTGGCGGCCATTTTCTCTGCGCCCCTATCGTCTAGTGGCCTAGGACGCCGCCCTCTCACGGCGGTAACGCGGGTTCAAATCCCGCTGGGGGTACAATTCACTTCCTCTGAACGAGTTCGCTGCGTCGGCGGCCGTTGCGCGAAAAGCCAGTTCCCGAGGAAAACGCTGCGTCTCTTCGGGCAAACCGCAGCCTTCCCTTAAGAGAAAGTCGCCGGCTCGTTGTCTGGCGAGTGCCCGAGCCCGGGCGCCTCGGCGATGGGCAGGCCGCCCGCATATTCCCTGACCAGTTCGAGTGCGGCGGCGCGCTCGCCCGCCTCGTCGATCTCCGTCAGCTGGCCCACCACGATTCCCGCAATCGCTTCGAAGGATCCGATCTGCGTGTGTTGAGCGAGGCTTGTCGCAAGCGAAAGCAGGCTCCCGCCGAGCGACTCGACGACCAGGGCCTTTCCTTTCAAATCCGGCCAGTACGGCGTTCCCGCGAGCTTGAGGAAGCAGCGAAGATTGCCCCCGGCCCATCGCTTTTGCGCCAGGGATTCCGCGCCGGTGAGCGCCGGGCGAAGGGCGCGGCCGGCCAATGCGGCGTCGACCGCGTCGAATCCCCGCTCGACGCCAGCCGCGGGATTCCACAGGACGGCTGGCTGCCCCGTCATGGCGACGATCGAGTTGACAATGCAGCTGTTGTCGGAGAAGCCGAAATACGGTTTGGGGTGTGCGGCCACGGCGTCCCAGTCGACGTGGGGGAGCGCCTCGTTCGCGAGATCGCCCCCCGAGACGTCGAAGACGGCGTCGACGGCGTCGTCGGCGAAGGCCTCGGTCAACATGCGTGCGCGCAGCCGAGGGCTCCAGCGCCGGTCGGCGTCAAGCTCGAGAACTTCTGTGCAATCCAGCTCGTGGCCTCGGTCCGCAAGGGCGCGGACGGCGGCGGGCAGCTTCGGCCGAGCCCAATCCGGCAGCGGATTCGAACAGTTCACGAGACGAAGAAGAGCCATGGGGCCAGGCTAGGTTTCCGTCTTCGGGCTGTCAACGGGACTTCGGGCCACGTTCCTCGTCCGCCCCCACAGACAAGCTCCGCGCGGACGTCCCGAGCGCATGGGAAGCATCGGCCAATCGTGGCTTGCGGCCGTCCCAGGCCCATGGGCGTCAGAAGGTGTAGTACACGTACATTCCGCCGGCCAGAACGGCCACGCCTATCAGCCTGAAGAGCGTGACATGCGCCTTTCGAGCGCCGAAAAGGGCGAAGTGGTCGATGGCCATCGAGCCGAGCAGTTGGCCGATGAGGACCACGAGCAGGGTGACGCCTGTTCCCAGGCGGGGAACGAGCTGGGCCATTCCCACCACGAAAAGGGCGCCCACCGGCCCGCCCAGCCACATCCACCATCGACCGCGCGTCGTTTTATGCGGAAGCTGACTGCTGAAGACGACGAGAAGCAGAAGCAGGATCGTGCCCGTGGCGTAGGAGACAAAGCCCGACGCGATCGACGAGCCCAGCATCTTCGTGAGATTCCCGTTGAATGCCGCCTGCAGTGCGGCATAGACGCCCACAAGGATTCCCATGACCCGCCATATGAGCTTCGGGCGCGGGCCTACCCGCGAGGACTTCCCGCGCCCGTAGACCGCGAGAAGCATTCCCGCGGCGGCCAGTCCGGCCCCCGCCAGCCGATATGCAGAGATGGGCTGGACCTGGGAGTTGAACAGGCCGAAATGGTCGATGGCCAGCCCCGAGAGGATCTTTCCGCCGACGGGCAGCACCACCGTTTCGACGGCGCCGACGTGCGGAAAGATCGTGATGATCGTCAAAAGGGCAAGGATTCCCATCGCCCCGCCCAGATAAGACCACCAGGGTGTGCTGACGGGAGGAATGATGTTCAGACTCTCGCTGACGACTATCGCGCCGAGAAACGCCGTTCCGATCACAGAGGAGACGAAAGAGGCCCCTATCGTCGTTCCGTAGGAGACCTTCAAGCGCGTGTTCATGGCGCTTTGGACGGGAACCAGGCAGCCGACGGCGACGGCCAGCGCGAAGTATTCGATCACAGCAGCCCTTTCAGTAGTTCGGTCGCAGCGCCTGCTTCTGCGGTTCGGTCAGCAGTTCTTCCCGCAGGGGGGCGGCGAGGGTCGACCAGCGCCACTCCTCGTCGACCCAGGCAAGCCCGGAGCGGCCCATCTCTTTGGCGCGTGAGGGGTTGTCCAGCATGTACGCAAGTGCGGAGGCGACGGCCGCCGGGTGATGCCCTGAGCAGACGACGCCGGTCTTTCCGTTGATGACCGCCTCGGGCGCGCCGCCGGAGTCCCCGGCGACGACGGGAAGGCCGGCGGCGTAGGCCTCGAGATAAACGATTCCGAGCCCTTCGAGGTCCATGCCCGCCGCGCGGGTCCTGCACGGCATGGCGAAAACGTCGCCCAGGCTGTAGTGGGCGGCAAGCTCCTCGAACGGCACCTCGCCCGTGAAGACGATGCTCGCCGCGGCTGGGCTTTCCTGCGCCATCTTCCGCAGGCCGCCCTGGTAGGGGCCCTTGCCGACTATGACGAGTTTGGCCCGCGGACTGGCGGCGAGAACCCGGGGCCAGACGCGAATGAGCGTGTCCTGCCCTTTGCGCTCGACCAGTCGCGAAATGCACACGACCGTCGGCTCGTCGCCAATCCCGTAACGTGCGCGCAGCTTGTGCCGCCACGACGCCGAAAATGCGAAGTCCTCCGGCGAGATGCCGCCCGGCAGGCGCATGATTCGCGTGTTCCCGATGAGCGGGCGGAGCCGACGGAGGGTTGCCTTCGTCAGGTAGGTGACGACGTCGGCGTCGTGAAAGATCTTCCGCAGAGCCAGGCGCCCGGCAGGGACCCTTGCCCAGCCGACCTCGTGTCCGTGAGTGGTCGAAATGACTTTGCCGGCCCCGGCGGCTTTTGCGGCCTTCGCCATGAGGCCGAGCGGCGTCGATGCGCCGAACCAAACCGCCTGGATGGACTGCTCGCGAATGATTCTCTGCATCTCGCGGCGCACGCTTGGGATCGGAAGCATGACCGTTCCCGGGTAGCGTATCGTCGTCCACGGCTGCGCGGCGTCGTACTCGTCCGCCCCGCCGTCCGGGGGAGACGAGCAGTAGACGACGAGGGAATCCGGGTCGAGCTCGCGGGCGAAGCCTTCCAGATACGTCTGTATTCCTCCCTTGCGGGGCGGAAAGTCGTTCGTCACCAGGAGCGTCCGTCTCATGCGGGTAATCGTATCTGGTTTCGTCCGGCTAGTTCGGCACCGGGTTGCGTGAGATCGGCATCGGATTGCGCAGGGGAAGTCTATAGACCGCTGAGTGCCGGTTGTAGACCGCCCGGCGCCGGGAGGCTGCTCGACGACATTGCCTGACGACGGCGCTTTCTTGGGTCCTGGACGTCGGCGCAACTGTTCGACGTCATTAGATTCAGCGGCGACGAGAAGACCGCTTTCACAAGCTGCGAGATTTTCATATCAATTAAATTCTAAGGTGAGTCTGAAGCGTTCCCTTCTAAAGTTGTGTTTTCCCTAGCATTCTAAGCCAGGGTGAGTGGTTTTTTGCTCGCGATATGCTGGAAACGCTTTTGTTTTCAAGGAGAATTTTATCAGAGCGTGTTCGAAAAGTCGATATTCTCAAGTCTTGAAAAATGTGATGGAAACGGATTTTTGCGCATGAGCTTCTGAGATTCGCCTTCACTGGGGAGCGCTGCAATTTATATTGCGTTGCTTGCTGTAGTGACTAAGACTACAGTGAAAAACACTAAGGCAACGGGTGAAGATAGGAGGTTATGATGAAACTCATTCGTTTTGCAGCCTCGCTGTCGGCATTGTCGATGGCGATTGCGGGGGCGTCGGTCGCCCACGCAGATTCTCCAAGGTTCGGATACGGCGTCGAGTGCTACGGCGCAGCAGGCATACCAGGCTGTTGAAAGAGCCGATCGCAAGTGGACAGACGCGGCAGCCGATGTTCCGGCGAACGCTTCAGGCAGGGACGCGATTAAAACGACGCAGCAAGGCGTGGGCATTTCGGTGCCCAACGATCCGAGCTCGAAGATGACGATCGCCGGGCGCAACGGCAAGGTCTCGGTGGATCTGCCGTTCTCCGGCTCGGCGTCGAAGGCGGCGTCGTCGCGGGCCGGCACGGCCACGTTCGACAATAAAAACGGCTCGTCCACAACGCCGATCGTCCGCAAGGACGGGAGTGCTCAGATCAACACCGTCATCAACGACGCCAAGGCGCCCAAACGCTATGCGTACAAGATACAGGTGCCTGAAGGGGCGAAGATCCAGCGCGCCGGTTCGTCCGTCCTGGTGACGAAGGACGAGAAGATGGTTGCCGGCATCGCACCGGCGTGGGCCAAAGATGCCAAGGGCAAGAGCGTTCCGACCCATTACGAGGTTAAAGGAAATACCGTCACGCAAGTGGTCGATCACGGCGGCCAATACGCCTATCCCATCGTTGCCGATCCTTGGTTGGGCGCCAATCTGTTCGGCACGCTGGAGAAGGATAGACCAGGTACTGACAGGAGCCATGGAACGGTTTTTTCGGGAAAGTTATCGGCATGGGGGAGCTCTGTCTATAGATCTACTCTCCCTTATAGGTGGGGGCAAGTGCCGTCGTCTGGGACGTGGATTATTGCGAATCTAGGATGGAAAGAATGGAAGGATCGCCTTGTTGGCCAGAATCCTCCCCAAACGCTCCAACAGCAGTACACTTGTCACGCCTATTATGGTTATTTTGTCGTAGGGGCCGGATGGCATTGGGATATTGAACTTTTACGTCGTTCTAATCCGGATTGGAACAAATATCCTTGGAGTGTCGTCGAACATAAGTGCAACTGGTAATGGGGTCCACCTGCCTTGCATATTTGTATAGGGGAGGCTGACGTAGATATCCTTCATATCCATTAAACGCGTGGGGAGAAAAGCAGAAAGTTTTGCTCTCCACGCGTTTCACGTCATCAAATCTTAACTGCTTCCTGATCGTAAATTGTGATCCAATTTGATTGTGTTTTGTGGCAAATAGTACTTCGCTCTAGTGGCTTGAAGTTACTCATTCCTTTATTAGATCTTTTAACATGGAGATAAGGAAAGTTCTTAAGTTATAAGATTTAATACATTGGCACTTCTATAAATGGAAACTTTATTCATGTAATGTGTAATTATCTTACTTTATGCACAAAATGTCGTTTTAATAGTTTTCGTGCGGCAATAAGGCTGTAAAATACCTTTGGTATGCGGGAAGAGCTAATTGATATAGGAAAATCAAAAGTGCGGTTCTGGTCGTAAGGAGGCAAGTTTGCGTGGAAGAAGCTCGTTTGCGTAGAGAGGGGCGTAACCTTGTTCTCTTGCATTTTCACAGCTCCGCGCCGAGGCCTTCGGTCGCCTGGAGGACGTCGGTCAGGCGCCGGGCCGCGGTCACGACCGCCGTCGCATGCTGGCGTCCGGGCTGGTGTCCCATGCGCTCGACGGGGCCGGAGATCGAGACCGCGGCGATGACGCGGCCGGACGGCCCGCGTACGGGGGCCGATATGGAAGCCACCCCGATCTCGCGTTCGGAGACCGACTGCGCCCACCCGCGCCTTCGCACGGCGGACAGGTTCGTCGCTGTGAAATTCGCCCCGTGCAGCCCCCGGTGAAGCCGATCGGGCTCCTCCCACGCCAAAAGCACCTGTGCGGCCGACCCGGCCTTCATCGACAGGGTCGCGCCGATGGGAATCGAATCGCGCAGCCCGACAGTGCGTTCGGCCGCCGCGACGCACACCCGCTGATCTCCCTGGCGGCGGAAAAGCTGGGCGGATTCCCCGGTGTGGTCGCGCAGGGCGATGAGCACCGGGCTGGCCGAGGCGAGGAGGCGGTCTTCGCCGGCTGCCGAGGCCAATTCGCCGAGGCGGGGGCCGAGGATGAAACGCCCCTGCATGTCGCGGGCGACCAGGCGGTGGTGCTCGAGCGCGACGGCGAGGCGGTGGACGGTGGGCCGCGCCAAATGGGTTGCGGACACCAATTGCGCGAGCGTTTGCGGACCGGATTCCAGAGCGCTGAAAACGGAAGCCGCCTTGTCGAGCACTCCGACGCCCGAGCTGTCGTCTCGTAGCGTGTCGACGTTGCGGCCGTCGGCGTCATCCCCGGGTACAGTGTCCATGTATTGATACTTGCATCTCACGCTTTGAGATGCAAGGACAAAAACCCCTGTATTTGCGGGATCCTTTTCTTGACTCTTTCAACCGAATATGACAAAGGAGGGCACAATGGGTGCGACGCTCGCCGAGAAGGTTTGGGCTGACCACGTTGTCAAGCGCGGAGAGAACGGCGCTCCGGACCTTCTTTTCATCGATCTGCAGCTCGTTCACGAAGTGACGAGCCCACAGGCTTTCGAGGGGCTTCGCCTGGCTGGGCGCCCCGTGCGCCGCCCGGATCTGACGGTGGCCACGGAGGACCACAATACGCCGACCCTCGACATCGATCTGCCTATCGCCGATCTTACGTCTCGCGCCCAGATCGAAGCCCTGCGCCGCAACTGTGAAGAATTCGGCGTTCCCATCTATTCGCTCGGCAACGCCGACCAGGGGATCGTCCACGTCGTCGGCCCGCAACTCGGGCTGACGCAGCCGGGCATGACCATCGTGTGCGGCGACTCCCACACGTCCACCCACGGCGCCTTCGGCTCGCTCGCCCTGGGAATCGGCACGTCGGAGGTCGAACACGTGCTGGCGACGCAGACACTCCCGCTCGCGCCGTTCAAGACGATGGCCATCAACGTCGACGGCAGACTCAAGCCGGGCACCACCGCCAAGGACGTCATCCTGGCCATTATCGCGAAGATCGGGACGAACGGCGCCCAGGGCCACGTCATCGAATACCGCGGCGAGGCCATCCGCTCCTTGTCCATGGAGGCGCGGATGACGATCTGCAACATGTCGATCGAAGCCGGCGCGCGGGCCGGAATGGTCGCCCCGGACGAGACGACGTTCGCCTACGTCAAGGGCAGGCCGAACGCGCCGGAGAACTGGGACGAGGCCGTCGCCTACTGGCGCACTTTGGCCACCGACGACGACGCCGAATTCGACACCGTCGTGGAGCTGGACGCCGACGAGCTGGAGCCCTTCGTCACCTGGGGGACCAACCCCGGCCAGGGAATAGGAATCTCCGGAAAGGTTCCCGAGCCAGCCGACATCGCCGACGAGACCCAGCGCAAAGCCGCCGAGGGCGCAATCGAATACATGGGCCTGACCCCGGGAACGCCGATGCGGGAGATCGACATCGACGCCGTGTTCATCGGCTCGTGCACGAACGGGCGCATCGAGGACCTGCGGGCGGCCGCAAAGGTGATCGAGGGCCGCCAGAAGGCGCCGAAAACCCGCGTGATGGTGGTCCCGGGGTCGGCGCGGGTCCGCCTCCAAGCCGAGGCCGAGGGGCTCGACAAAGTCTTCCTCGACTTCGGGGCCGAATGGCGCAACGCCGGATGCTCGATGTGCCTGGGCATGAACCCCGACCAGCTGAGTCCGGGGGAGCGGTGCGCTTCGACGTCGAACAGGAATTTTCAGGGGAGGCAGGGGCCGGGCGGGCGGACCCACCTCGTATCGCCCCTGGTCGCGGCGGCGACGGCCGTCAAGGGAAAGCTCGCCACGCCGTCGGACCTCGGCTGAAGCGGGAAGTTTAGGGCCTTCAGCCGGGGTGAACGGCTCGGCCGAGCCAGACGCCTTGGCTGCTAAGAAAGGAACACGATGGAAAAGTTCACGCAGCACACCGGGATCGGCGTCCCGCTCCGGCGCAGCGCCGTCGACACGGACCAGATCATTCCCGCCGTCTATCTCAAGCGCATCACGCGCACGGGATTCGAAGACGCCCTCTTCGCCTCGTGGCGCAAAGACCCCTCCTTCGTTCTCAACAAAGAGGAGTACCGCCGGGGCTCGGTGCTCGTTGCCGGGCCCGACTTCGGCACCGGATCCTCGCGCGAGCACGCGGTGTGGGCGCTCAAGGACTACGGCTTCCGCGCCGTCTTCGCCCCGAAGTTCGCCGACATCTTCCGCGGCAACGCAGGCAAGCAGGGGCTCGTTGCCGGGGTGGTGGCGCAAGAGGACGTCGAACAGCTGTGGAAGATCCTTGAGACCAACCCGGGCGCGGAGATCACTGTGGACCTCGAGAGCCGAACGGTTCACGCCGAGGGCTTCGCCTGCCGCTTCGACCTCGACGATTACACGCGGTGGCGGCTCATGGAGGGGCTCGACGACGTCGGAATCACCCTCCAGAACGAAGGCGCCATCGAGGCCTACGAGGCTTCCCGCCCTTCTTTCAAGCCGAAGACGCTGCCCAAGAAGCACCTTCCACCGGTCGCGGTGGTCTCGGCGCGGCCGGTGGACCGGGACGCCCCGCTCGCCTGATTGCATCGAGGCCGCATGCGCCGTCGGCCGGAGCTATGCGGACGGCGCACGTCCCTGCGGTGCGCGAGCGTGCGGGCGGATTCACACTCGGCGAATCCACCTCGCGCCCATAAGCGGCTATTCTTGAATGCGCGGATTGTGAGCCGATCCAGTACACGCACACTTTATCGGCGGCCGTCGACATTGGAGGACGCATATGGTCAGCAAGATTCGCGTGCTGGGAGGCACGCCACTTCGCGGTGAGGTCACCGTGCGCGGAGCGAAGAATCTGGTCCCGAAGGCGATGGTGGCCGCCTTGCTCTCTGCGGAGCAGTCGAAGCTCCGCAACGTGCCTTTGATTCGCGACGTCGACGTCGTCTCGGATCTGCTGCGCATGCACGGGGCGACCGTCGACTACGACCAAGAGGCCGGCGTCCTGGGAATAACCCCCGGCTCGATCAACCTGCCCGAGGACCCGGTGGAGATGGACAAGCTCGCGGGCTCTTCGCGCATTCCCATTCTTTTCGCCGGGCCTTTGTTGCACAACCTCGGAGAGGCGTTCATTCCCGACCTCGGCGGTTGCCACATCGGATCCCGGCCCGTGAATTTCCACCTCAGAGTGCTAGAGGATTTCGGAGCCCGCAGGATCCAGGAGGCTGCGGGCATGCACCTTATAGCGGAAAAGCCGCTCAAGGCCAAGCCCGTGCACCTGCCGTACCCCTCCGTCGGAGCGACGGAGCAGACCCTTCTCACGGCTGTCATGGCCCAAGGCATCACCGAGCTGACGAATGCCGCCGTCGAGCCGGAGATCATGGACCTCATCGCCATCTTGCAGAAGATGGGCGCGATCATCTCCGTGGACACGGACCGCACGATTCGCATCGAGGGGGTCGACAAACTGCGCGGATACTCGCACACCGCGCTTCCCGACCGCATCGAGGCGGGCTCGTGGGCGTGCGCCGCACTGGCCACCGGAGGCGACGTTTTCGTCAGGGGGGCCGAACAGCAGTCGATGACGAGCTTCCTCAACGTCTTTCGCAAGGTCGGCGGAGAATTCGACGTGCAAGACGAGGGCATCCGCTTCTGGCATCCCGGCGGCGAATTGCACTCGATGGCCCTTCAGACCGACGTGCACCCGGGATTCATGACCGATTGGCAGCAGCCCCTCGTCGTCGCCCTGACGCAGGCGACGGGCATTTCCATCGTCCACGAGACCGTGTACGAGGAGCGTTTCGGCTTCACGGAGGCGCTCAACGAGATGGGGGCCTCCATCCAGACGTACAGGGAGTGCCTCGGAGGATTGCCGTGCCGATTCGGGCAGCGCAACTTCTATCATTCGGCGGTCATTCAAGGGCCGACGAAGCTGCGGGCCGCCGACATCGACGTCCCCGATCTGCGAGGCGGCTTTTCCCACCTCATCGCCGCGCTTGCCGCCGAAGGCGAGTCGGTCGTCTCGGGAATCGACATCATCGATCGCGGATACGAGCATTTCATGCAAAAGCTGAGGGCGCTCGGCGCCAACGTCGTGAAGGAGGGCTGATGGCGGAGGCCATGCCTCTGCTCACGCGGCTGCTCGCGCGGCCGGCGCTTGCCCTCGCCGGCGCGCTCCAGAAAACGAGGATCGCGGGCGCCGAGCGGATTCCGCCCTCGGGTCCGCTCTTGGTGGCCGCCAACCACACGTGCCACCTTGACTGGCTCACGATGGCGATCGTCGCCTATCGTTCGGGGCGGGCCCCGCGAATCGCCGCCAGGGCAGACCTGTTCGCGGTTCCGGTTTTGGGGTGGATCATGCGCAAAACCGGGCAGATTCCCATCTATCGCTCCGACGCCGCCTCGGCGCCGAAGGACGGCGGCAGTCCCGCTTCTTCCATGGACGCAATGGCTCAGGCCCTGGCGGAGGGCAAGACCGTCGTCATCTTCCCCGAGTCGACGTTCACCCGCGACCCGTCGGGCTGGCCGATGAAGGCGCGAACCGGTGTGGCGCGCCTGGCCCTGGCGGGCCCCGACGTCGCCGTGGTCCCCGTCGCCCATTGGGGAAACGAGGGCCTCATCGACCCGTGGACGGGCAAAGTCTCCTGGCGAAAATTCGGGCGTTGGCGCACGACGTGCGACGTGCGCATCGGCGAGCCGGTCGATCTTTCGGCATACCGCGGCCGCGGTGTCACGCACGAGCTTCTGACCGAGGCGACGGAGAAGGTCATGGCGGCCGTCACGGACGAGCTGAAGGCCATTCGGGCAGCAGACGTCGCCGCCGGAAATGGGCCCCGCCACCGCCGATGGGACCGGGCGATCGACGGCGACCCCCGCGAAGCGGGCGTGCTCGCGCGCCACGCGGAGATCGCGGAACGCCAGAGGCGCCGAGCACGGAGGAAAGCCGAGCGGCAGAGGAGGCGGGCGCCGCGGAAAGGCGAAGGCCGAGGAAAACCCAGCTTGAAGGAGAAGCTTAGCCCTTCTTCACGTCGATGACGAGCCGCGACGGATCCTTGAGCACCTGGATCCGATAGGAATTCTTGGCGGACAAGCCGATGAAGACCATGTGCTGGCCCTCGAAGGGGTACTGGACGGAGACGCCCTTGACGGTTGAAAGGCCGGCAAGCGACCCGGGGTGGAGGGTCGGCGGAAGGGTGGCGACGTCGCTCGGCTCGCGAACGCCCGCGACGTCGACTTGCAAGAAAACGTCGCCCTTGACGTTGATTCGCTCTCCCTTTTCGTCGATGGGATCGCTCGTCCACGTCGTCTTCCACGTCAAATCTGCGGCGCCGCCCGTGTACTGAACGACTACCCTCTCATACTCCGGGTGCGATCCGACCCTCGACGAACTCGGGAAGGCGTGGCCGGCAGCCGTGGGGAAGCCGTCGGATTGCGACCCCTCGGCGAGCCAGTCTGTCGGAGCGACGGGCGAGGCCGACGCTCGCGGGGCGGCGGAGGAGGACGACGCGGCAGACGGGCCAGGCGTGGGAGCCGCAGACGTCGGGCTCGACGATCGGGAGGCGCCCGAATCCTGCGCGGAGGCGACCGTGCCCGGATTCGCCTTCGGCTTGCCGCCGTCGGCTTCCTCCGAGGCCGACGAGCACGCCGAACCCGCGAGGGCGAGGGCGGCGCATGCGGCGCTGAGGCGAGCTTTCATTGGTGTACCTCCTTGAGTGCGGCGTCAAGGTCCCTCCATAGATCCTCGACGTCTTCGATGCCGACGCTCACGCGCAGCAGATCTTCCGGAACGGTTGCGGCTTCCGTGGGAAAGCGGCGGCGTCGCTCGAAGCTAGACTCTACCCCTCCGAGCGACGTCGCGGGCAACCATATCCGGACGAAGCGCCCGAGCTCCTCGGCGGCCCGCACCCCGCCGACGGGCCTCATTGTGAGGACGCCGCCGAAACAGGACATGAGGCGTTTGGCGCGCTCGTGCTGCGGATGGGAGGGGAGCGACGGGTGGCGGACCTCGGCTACGAGGGGGTGCTCCTCGAGCCGGCGGGCGAGCTCGGCGGCGTTCGCCCAGATGCGCTCCATTCGCAAGGGTAGCGTGCGCATTGAGCGCAGCAGAAGCCAAGCTTCGACTGGGCCCGCGACCCCGCCGGCGTCGGTGCGTTCCTCGTGCAGGGCCTCGTGAATGTCGCCGCGCGAGGCCAGCGCGGCGCCGAGGACGACGTCGGAATGCCCGGACAGGTACTTCGTCGCGGAATGGACGACGACGTCGGCGCCCGCCTCGAGCGGGCGCTGCCCGAGAGGAGTGGCAAAGGTGTTGTCGACCGCCACGAGCGCGCCCGCGGCGTGGGCGGCATCACAGATCGCAGGGATGTCGGCGATCTCTAGCATCGGGTTCGTGGGCGATTCGATCCACACGAGGCCCGCGGCCTCGCCGTCTGCGGAGATCGCGGCGGCGACGGCGTCGGTGTCCGCGACGTCGACCTCGCGGACCTGGCCGCCTTCGCGCGCGGAACGGTCGTGAGCCACAATGAGCGAGGCGTGGTAGGCGTGCCGAGGCATGACGATAGGAGCCCCCGGTCGATTCAGATGCATGGCGTTCGCCACTGCCGCCATACCCGAGGAATGGAGGAGCGCGGGCAGGGGAGAGCCCTCGAGCTCGGCGATCAGTTCCTCGGCCGGATGCCACGTCTCGTTGGACCATCGCGAGTAAAGCATGGATCCGTTGGGGGAACCAATCGAGTGGTAAGTTGACGAAAGCGTGATCGGCGGGTTGACGGGAGAGCCTTGGGAGCGTGTCGGCCGCGCCGATGCCACGGCGATGGTCGCAGGTGCGAGGCCATGATTTTCACTCATACGATGTAGGCTATCGCTTTAGTGGTACCGAAAGTGGAAGGTGACCGGATAATGGCAAAGACGCGTGTGGCCCTCATCTACGGCGGGGCTTCGGGCGAGCATTCGGTTTCGTGTATGACCGCCGCATCGGTTTTGCGCGCTATGGACCCGGACAAGTATGACGTCGTCCCCATCGGGATACGGCGCGACGGCACGTGGGTTCCCGGATCCGCGGACCCCGATGCGCTGGAGGCGGCCGGCCCCCAAGGAGAGGTCGGCGGATCCCCCAGCCGCGTGCTCATAGAGATCGGAGGAAAACCGCGCGCCCTGACTCTCGTCGAATCGGAGGGCGGCGCGCCTGTCGTTGAGGCGCTCGGAAGCTTCGACGTGGCGTTCCCGCTGCTCCACGGCCCCTTCGGCGAGGACGGGACGATCCAGGGATTCCTCGAAATGGCGGGCGTTCCCTACGTCGGCTGTGGAGTGTTCGCCTCGGCCGCCGGAATGGACAAGCACTTCATGAAGGTCGTTTTGGAGTCGGCGGGCATCGCCGTCGCCCCGTACGTGCTCGTCGCCCCCAGAAGGTGGCGGACGGAGAAAGGGCAGATCCTCGCGGAGATCGCGCAGAAGCTGACCTTTCCGGTGTTCGTCAAGCCCGCACGCGCAGGGTCGTCCTTGGGAATCGGCAAGGTCTTAGAGCCCGGCGGGCTTGAAAAGGCGATCGCCGCGGCGCAGAAGGTCGACCCAAAGGTGATCGTCGAGCAGGGGGTCAAAGGCCGGGAGGTCGAGTGCGCTGTGCTCGGCGGCAGGGGCGACGCAGCCCCTCGAACGTCAATCCTCGGCGAGATCGTCATGGACGGGACCGATTGGTACGACTTCGAGACGAAGTACATCCAGACGGAAGGCTTCCATATGGCCGTTCCCGCGCCGGTTGAGGCCGACGTCGAAGCCGAGGCTCGGCGGATTGCCGCGAGGGTCTTCGAAGCCTTCGACTGCGAGGGAATGACCCGGGTCGACTTCTTCCTGACCGACGACGGCGAAATACTCGTCAACGAGCACAACACGATTCCCGGCTTCACGGAATTCTCGATGTATCCGATTCTCTGGGAACACACGGGAATCCCGTATTCCGAGCTCATCGACGAGCTTGTCGCCCTCGCACTCGAACGTCCCGTGGGCCTGCGGTAAAGGCCCCTGCGAACGTTCGATTTTGTCCCGTGGACGCGATCGGCGAAGCCCCAGCGGGCCGCCTCACGCGCAAGGTCGCATCCACAGATTGAAGGTTAATGTTGTCTAACGGCGGATTCTCACCCTCCCCGGAACGAAGAGGAGCTCGACGCTCGCCTGGAAGGCATCGAGCCGAGGCCGCGACTCCCGCTGACCGGGCGGCGGCCCAGGACCCAAAGACGCCTGCTGACCGGGCGTCGGACCCGGACCAAAGGGCGGTCGCTGACCGGGCGGCGGCCCAGGACCAAAAGGCTTCCCCGGACCGAAAGACCGGTATGAAGATCGGCTACATCGTCGGCTCGCTGTCAAAGGAATCGCTCAATCGAGGATTGGCCAGAGCCTTCATCGCCGTCGCGCCCCTCGGCGTCGATTTCGTGGAGCTGCCCATAGCCGACCTTCCGATGTACAACCGCGACCTCGACGGGAACTGGCCGCAAGTCGCCCTGGACTTCAAGCAGTCCATCCTCGGCGTCGACGGCATTGTGCTCATCACTCCTGAGCACAACCGCATGTACTCGGCTCCGCTGGCCAACGCCATCGAATGGGGGTCGCGTCCGTTCGGAAGCTCGGCGTGGTCCGGCAAGCCCGTCGCCGTCACGGGGACCGCTCCGAGCAACGAGGCCACCGGGCTCGCGCAGGTCCACCTTCGGGCGCCTCTTGTGTTCTGCGGCTCGACGGTCTATCCGGCCGAGGTCTACATCAACGCAGTCGATGCGGGAATCACGCCGGAGGGCCTTTTCGCTGAGAGCGCGAGGCCTTATCTTCAGGAGTTCATCTCCGGCTTCATCGATTTCGTCGAAGAGTTCTACCGGGATTGACCGGTGAGCCGTTTTCGTTCTCAGCATACGGCGTCTCTCGTTTGACGTTAAGCGCGTATGATTGTTGAATGTTCATTCAATTCGGGAGGCCTGCAAGCCTCCCGCGCGACGAAAGGCATATATGAAGATCGCTTATATGGTCGGATCGCTTTCTTCGACGTCCCTCAACAGGGGCCTGGCCAAGGCCCTCGTCTCCCTCGCCCCCGAGGGCGTCGAATTCGTCGACCTCGACGTCGGCAGCCTTCCGCTGTACAACCGCGACTACGACGGCAACTGGCCCGAAGTCGCCACTGCCTTCAAGAAGGCCGTCGACGAGGCCGACGGCGTCGTCATCATCACGCCCGAGCACAATCGCATGTACTCCGCGGCCGTTGCCAACGCCGTCGAATGGTCCTCCCGCCCCTGGGGAACCGCCTCGCTCGAGGGCAAGCCGGTCGCGCTGGCCGGAGTCTCGCCGAGCCCCGTCGCCACGGGAATCGCCCAGACGCATCTGCGCGGCCCGCTCACGTTCTTCGGATCGAAGCTCTACCCGCATGAGGCGTACATCAACGCACAACAGGCGGGGATCACGCCCGAGGGAGGCGTAGCCGAGGGCTCGCGCGATTTCCTCGCCCAATTCATCGGCGGCTTCGTCGATTTCGTCAAGGCGTCGGAATGACTCTCCCCCGGGCGGTCTCTGTGCGCTAGCGTCGCGCGGCGCGATCGGAGCGTTCGGCGCAAACCGTCGCCGTCGCCAGAAGCGCTGCGCACAGCCACAGAGAGGGTTTGATGCCGTCGACGAAAGGCTGGCCGGGAAGGTACTTTCCGTGCGCCGTGAAGATTGCCGTGCATGCCGCTATGCCGATCGCCACTCCTAGGTGGCGTAGAGTCGAATTGACGCCCGAGGCGACCGCGCGTCGGTCTGCGGAAACGCCCTGGAGGGCGCCGGTCGCCAACGGCGCGAAGCTCAATCCCATTCCGAGTCCGGCGACCGCCATGGGCGCTATGCAATCGCCGTAAGGAACATCGGCCCCGACCTTCACGGCGAACCATGCGAGTGCGACCGTCTGAAGGAACATTCCGGAGACGAGAACGCGCCGAACCCCCAGTCGTTTGACGAGCCCGCCGGAGGCGGGAGAGACGAACAGCGGCAAGAGGGTCCATGGGCCGGCTCGCAGCCCCGCTTCGAACGCGCTGTATCCGAGTGTGATCTGGAGGAATTGGCTCAAGAAGAAGATCGCCCCGAAAACGCCTGCCGCAAAGAGGACCGTTGCCGCATTGACCAGCGAAAAACGCCGGTTGGCGAACAGGCTCAAAGGAATGACGGGAGCTTTGGCCGAGCGTTCCCAGAGAAGGAAGAGAACCAGGCAAGTTCCGGCGACCGCGAACCCCCCGATGGTCAGGCCGTCGGTCCAGCCCCTGGAGGGGCCTTCGACAACAGCCCATGTCAGCGGGAAGACGAATCCGATGCCGAGAATGGTTCCGATCCAGTCCGCTCCTTTTGAGCCGGCTGCGGCCCGGGGGAGGAATCGCGGAACGAGTGGCAGGGACAGGGCGCCGATCGGAACATTGATCCAGAAGACGACCGACCAGTGCAGCCCCGAGACGACTGCTCCCCCGAGAAGTGGGCCCATTGCTATTCCGAGGCCGTTGACTCCGCCCCACACGCCTATCGCGAGTTCGCGCAGGCGCCGAGGGACGGCGTCGACGAGGAGGGCGAGGGAAAGCGTCACGATCGCTGCGCCGCCCGCCCCTTGGATTGCTCGGGCGACGATGAGCGCCTCCGGCGTCGGAGCGAGGGCGCAAGCCGCCGAGGCCGCTGCAAACACGGCGATTCCGTAGGAGAAGACCCGGCGTCGTCCGAATCTGTCGCCCAGTGCGGCCATCGGGAGAAGGGCCGAGGCTACAACTAGGGTGTAGGCGTTGACGAACCACTGCAATTGGGTGACGGTTGCGCCGAGCTCGCGTTTTATGTCCGGCAGCGCGAATGTCATGACGAGGTTGTCCAGAGCCGTCATGAGAGTGGGGACCGCGGCTGCGGCTATGGCCGCGGCCGTCGGCGCCTTGCCC
>ERZ772921.500-NODE-500-length-24071-cov-4.307212_pt1 | contig 24071 bp, 24 predicted proteins | sample MGYA00512117_ERZ772921 | MGnify/ENA primary metagenome ERZ772921 (study PRJEB29015, sample SAMEA2737944) | human oral metagenome | biome: human oral; feature: human-associated habitat; material: dental | place: China | collected 2150 ...
GCAACCCTTTTTCAAAGCTTCGACAAATTCACACAGACTGCGGAACTCGTGTGCTCGCCTACTCCGTGGCGAGCTTCACTCGAACAGTCCTCGTCTGTGGAATTTGTACCTCGCTTTATCAAAAGGATATATAAGTAATTTTTATCATATTTCACATATTATTTTAAGGGCTTTTAAGCTATGGTATTTTATTTTTAAGGGGGTATTTTTAACATTCCATTATCAATATTTTATCAAGTTCTTTAAGCCCTTTATACAGTCTTTAAAACTCTTAAGGTCCTTAAGCCTTTTGGTTAAAATACTCCTCTTCCTATGCTTTATGCGTTGCCTGTCTACCCTGCTTATAGCCTTACAAGCCGTTATATCAGTATAGCCCTCACTGTTAACCCATTTGCTCATTTATAAGCTCCTCCAATTCCTCTATTCTCTTGCCCTGTTCCTCTGTCTTTATTGCTGACAATGTAGCATTACAGGCTAATATTATAGTGTTAGCCTGCTTTGTATCCATTTCACCATTAGCCACCATATTGGCAATCTTAGACAGTGTACGCCGTACATCTGTAGCCGTCTTTAGTCTTAATCTCATCATTCAATATCCTTTGTTCCGTCATGCCGTGCACACATCATTGCATATATAAACTTATGCCATTCCGGTGTACGCATAGGAGGGGCGGTATAATGCTCCCCGTCCATCATGTCCAGTAATTCCTCAAATGAATACTTTAAGTAAGGGTTGTTATACTTCGGGTCTTTTTCTCGCCTTTCCTTAAGTATGGCTATGGCTTTTTTTAATTTCTTTGTATTCATCATTGCACTTCCCTTATTAAATAAGCCCCCTATCTGTGTAAGCTTAGGGGGCTTGATGTCTACTTGTTCTTTAGGTAATATATAGCGTCTTTCTTGTTCTCAAGTACAAAGGTATCATACGCTATACGCCCCTCTACAAGCGTGCCGCTTATACCGGGCGGGTCTTCATGCATTTTATAATCTTCCAGCTTGACAGGTGCTACTGTGGCTACCTTGTGGGCTATCATGAACCCGAACTTATCAGGTAGCCTGTTAGCCGGTACCTTTTGGATAGCTAATCCGTCAAGCTCTGCCACTATGCCTTTAATCCTGAGTTCTTGCCCTATATCCTGGTTAAGCTTGGTATCTGCACACTTCTTAAGAAGTACATAGCTTGACGGTGTCATAATGAGCACCCTGCCAAACTCCGGCACATACTTATCATCAAGTAAGGCGTTAGCTTCTATGATCTGATCGTATATGTTTTCCTTAGTAAGGGTTATATTGTTCTCCTTAATGCCTGCACCGTCACACATAGCCTTATATGTGTACTCGTCTATCTCCGGGATAACAACTTGCCTTATCTGTCTTGCTAAGGCTGCTTGAGCTGCTAACTGCCCCCCTGTCTCGTCTGTATCAAGCTTATCTATTGCAAAGGTAAATGAACGGTCTTTTTTTAAGGTCATTTCCTCCGTTGTAGCATCTAAGCCCTTTACGAGTCCGTACCTGCTTGGCTGTGTTCCTGCCTGTACCTTACTACCTGAACGGTCGTAATCGTTCATATCACTTGTGGTTACTTTATATACCTTAATGGTTTTAGCACCTACAAAGCTAAAATCCTTATTAGTTACAAGCTCCCTTTTGCTCTCATTAGTGAATAACTCATCTACATAAGGCAAGTATTGAGTAACTAAATTAATCGTGTTTGCCATCTGTTACACCCTTTCTTTATATTATCATGTCTGAATTGTTCCACTCTTTAGATTTGCTTACTGTAGCCCCTTGAGTGTCACCGCCTGCCCCTACTTGTATAAAGCCTGTAGGCTTATCATCTTCAAATAAGTATGCATGACTTGACTTAATACTTTGCATTTGCTCTTCCAAGCCTATAAGCTTACCTGTATCGTCTAAGGATATCTTAGACATATCAAGCAACGCTTTTATTAACTTACCGTCCTTAGCCTTGCTGTCCTTAAATGCAGCGGTCAAGGTATAATCTAACTTCATATCACTTATAGCCTTATCATGCTCTTTTGACAGTTCGGTAAATATAGCCGTTACAGATGTTAATTGCTCTTTGCTTAACCCTATGCCGGCTAATCGCTCTTCTATCTTCATGTGTTGCCCCTTTCGTTTTATTTTGTTTGTAAATGGTTAGGAGTATGGATATCATGCAAACAAAAAAAGGGAAACACTAAAGCAAGGAAAGGATAGCTTGCCGTAATGTTTCCCGTATCTTTTTAAGATGTCCAATAGGTACAATCAAGAAAACCTATTAGGGTACTTTCAAAGTATTTTGTTTACTGCATATATTTTACTACATGACAGGGGGGTATACAAGCCTAAAGCCCCTTATTTTATAGTTTTTTAAGGATTTATTGTAACAAAAACAAGGGCTTAAGTACCCTTTAAGATACAAAACCCCTTGCTTTTATGTCAGATATGTTCTATTATACCGGTATTACTTGTCTCATTGCCCTTGTATTGTTGGTAGCAACGCAAGGGCTTTTACTGTTTACAGCTTAATTCTAGGTATCTTTTCGCCGTCTAAGTCCATATATACCCTCTTATATGTGCCGTCTTTGGACTTTGCTATTTTAGGCTTATCACTCTTCATATAGGGCATAAGTAATTTAATTATCCTGCTTACTTCATGGTTATTTGTACAACTAGCCTTTATCTTTATCATTCTCCAACTCCTTTATATATGCTACAAGCCCATTGACAGCGTCACCTAAAGCCAATATCTCGCCACCTAATATATGATATTGTATCCTTGCCTTATCCCTGAAATCCTTATCATTGTATTTAGGTTCATCAAAATATCGTTTTGTAAATCCAAACTCATACATACAATCTACAGCCTTATAACAGTCATTAACTGCAGTTGCCAATTCATCAAGTATATTCATATCTAATGTTTCTTTCATTCCTTTCTTACCCCCTTATTATTCCATATACTTACTGTCACTGTACGCTATTATTACTTCATTAATTGCTTTCAAAAAATCATAATCACTAGGATCCGTCAGTACTTCAATATTCTTCTGTATCAATTCCTTTATATTATTTAACTTTTTGTTCATTAATACCTTGTCCATAATCTGTATAATTCTCCCCATTCTTTGTATTCTTCATATACTTCTTTATTAAGCTTATCAATGACTATGTTATATAAAAACCTTATAATCTTATCATCTAAAGCGTCCATGTTTGCTTTAATAAGTTCCTCTGCCTTATCTCTCGTCATTTCTACCCTCGAACCATTCCTTTATTAGTTTAGTGCCTGAGTCAAAGCCCCTTGTAAATTGTTCCTGTTCTGCAATAAACAAATGATTTTTCATAAGCTGCAATAACTTATCATATTCACTTCTTTTAATATCAAGGGATAATACAAAGTCTGACAGCTCCTTGATTGCCTTAAGTGTCTTTTCCCCATGTCCGATATTAAGCAATATATCGTCATGCTCTGTAAAATCATAGTAATTGTCGCTATTAAACATAAGTTTTTACCTCTTTCCTTTGCTTTTTTTTTCTTACTGTTAACATACTCTAATATGAAAAAACAAACTAAACGCATATCTTTTTCATCTAAACGCCTTAAGTTACTTTCTATTATTACCTTTGCTGTATCCCTTGTCATGTTCTACCTCCTTACACATCGGCCCAATTTTGAGCTGAAGTTTTATTGACCGTTACAGGGGGAAATATTTACCCTATCCCATTTATCCTAACTTTTTTATATACCTCTACCAGTATGTATTTATATACTCTTTTTTATACTTATTTTTTATAACTATAAATAATAAGGGATAGTAGGGATAATAATATAAAAACATACCGCTAAGTACTATAAACAGGGCTTTTTTATTATCCCATTTTTGCTACTTTTCTAGGGATAATTTAGGGATAATACTTATCAAAATTGGGATAGTTGCAATTTATACAAATATGCTTACCCATGTGTAACGGTTATTATCCCTTTTTGTATCCCATTTTTATAATACGATTTAGGGATATTTTACCCTGTATTATTAAATATATTTTCCTGCTCATAAGTAGCCGCCCTAAATCCGTCATTATCCATTTTTATACCTTGCACGAAATAATCACGCATATTATTTACAAATGTTCTTACTATTGGATACCCTGTAAGCTTTGTTATCCTCTCCCCGAACTGCTGCACTCCTGCTTGTATACGCTCGTTAGCTATGCAGTAGTTCTTGTATGCTGTGAATAATTCGCTTTTTACCACCTTATCTTTAGGGTCTTTAGTGATTATGTACCCCTCGTCTATAAGGAAACTGAACACCGTATCACTTGACTTTCTGTAATTTTCTATGTACTCTTTACCTGCTGCTATATCAGAAAAGTTATAGCGGTTATTCTTTAGCCTATGCAAGCCCTCTATAGCCCAATTAGCTATAGCCGGTAACTCCTTACGCATTTTGCTTAATATTCCGGGGTCCCTTTCTTTTTCCGGTACTTCATGAGTACAAGGGACTATGTATAATCTCCTATAAATGTGATCGCCCTTATCATCTGCTATATAGGGTAAATCATTACAGGCTATAATTATAAAGCCCTTAAATACCAGGGATTTTATATCCTTTCCCTTGCCCTCTGCCTTGATGTAGTCGCCACCGCTCGCCGCCTTGAATACTGAACTATCCTTTATCGTTGACTTGCCTTGGTCTCCGTTCATGATAAGCCTTATAAGTCCTGCATTGGCAAAGGCGAAACGCCCCTTATCCTCGTTCATGTTCTGTAACGGCACGGTTATTATGTTGTCAGCCCCTATTAATTCCCCTAACAGGGCTAAAAACTGGCTTTTACCTGTGTTACCGACAGGGCTATAAAGGATAGCTGCCTTTTTGGTTCGGTGTCCGTATACATTTGATATAGCAAGTCCGGCAATCTCTGCCAGTGCGTCTATTTTCTCAGCATCGATATCACCGCTTGAATTGCGGCATAGGTCATTTATGAACTTATCAAATACAGGCTTACTGGTTACATTGGCTATATAATCTGTATTTACTTGACGGCTATATAATATGTTGCTGTCATGCGGTTCTAATGTCTTGGTATGGATGTTATAAAGTCCGTTCCTAAAATTTATATAGTCCTCGCACTCGTTAAAATCCTCCTCCCTTGCCATATGGTCAAAATCTGCTAACATAAGGTTATAGACATTGTTAAGCAAGTTATCGTTAGCTATGCCATCGGGTATATATGCCAATATCTTAGCTTTTACAGCATGCTTATCAGCTTTCTTATAGTATCCGTTCCTATACCAGTAAAAAATACCGTCAATACATTTATAGCTTAAATGTTCACTTATACACGCCTTTAGCAGTCCGGGGTTTACACGCTGCTTGGTTGTACCGTCTTTCTTTTCTATTATCTCTATCCAAGGGGCAACAATTGCCGTTACTTCATTAATAAGTGCCTGTAACTCTTCCTTAGTGTGTTCCTCTGCCATGTAATCCGTCACATCGCCCTTATCTGCCTTAGATGTGATAACCGACTTAACGGAATGTGCAAAAGGTCTTAAGTCCTTTGTTATCTTATCTTTGAGTTCAAGCCCCGGTACATCATTATCAGGCAGTATTACAACCTTGGCACCTATGAAGTACTTAGCATAAGACTTCTTCCAGTCGCTCACACTTCCGGCTGTAGTAGCTGTAAACCCTAAGTTTTTAAGTGTGTCAGCGTCCTTTTCTCCCTCTGTAATGTATACAGGAAACCCCTTTTTTATTGCTTTTAATGTAGCAGGTAGGTTATAAAGGGTACTTACTCCCTCGGGCTTACCTGTCTGATAGGTATCATTCTTATAATCAATAGTAAAATACCTTATTACCTTGTCTGTAGACTTTATCTTTTCACCTGTAAATCTTATCTTGCTGTACAAGTACTTTCCTTTAGCGTCTGTATAATCATACACCGCCTCTATGGTCTTGCCCCTGTACTGCCTTTCATCAAGTAATTTATCCCTCCAAGTTTTCTCAGGCTTTACCTTTTCATCATTAAACATATCCTCTTCTTTAAGTCCTGCTGCTGCCAAAATATCTTTGTAATAGCAATTCCTGAAGCACTTTATAAGTATCTTATCCCCTTTTTCAGATATGCTTAAACTGGGGTCTTTATCTCTATGACATGGACATAATACCTTTACAGAATTATTGCTTGTGTACTTAATGCCTTGAAAATGCCTTATAAACTCGTCAAACCTCAATGCTTACACCCCTAACTTACACTATCATAAGGAATATTGAACTTATCACAGAAATACTTCTTAGGTATGCGACCCTTGACCGTATAGAAGCCCTCACGCTTAAGGTCTGCGTTTAGATCATTAAGCACTTTATAGGCTACGGTGTAGCTCCTGCTTAACAAATAGGCTATATCGTCAGCGGTCAAGTGCGTACGCTCCCTTATGCTGTCAATATTGGCTTGACTTCGCACCTTATCGCCTAATCTTTGTTTCTTATCTTCCACTTGTAAGCTCCTTTCTGTATATTGTCAGGTCTTAGATAACCTGCTTTCCGAGAACCGGAAACCTTAAGGCTTGATACCTTAAATTGTGCCGTTCTTAGCACCTCTATAGTCGGGACTTGTGAATTAATGGTTATTAGTTACTTATCTTCTATGATTTCCGTTACATCTACACCTAAGGCTTTTGCTATTTTGCCTACTGTAGCAGGCAAAACATTCACTTTTCCTGCTGTTACTAATGTATTAGCAGATATTTTAGCCGCTGCGGCAAGTTCTTTATTGCCTAACATAGCCCTTGCTTGTGCAAGTTTTAGTTTATTCCTGTCAATTCTCATGTGTTAACGCTCCTTTCTTTTTTACTTAACAACTTATTTGCTGTTAGGCACATAATAATACAACTTTTTTTATGTGTCAAGGGTTTTTACACTTTTTTTGTTGTTTTTTCTTTTACAATGTGTTAATATGTGTAAAAATAGAAAAAGGTAACAATCAATGAGCATAGGCGAAAATATAAGAAAAATAAGAAAGTCTAAGGGGTTAACTCAAAAAGAATTAGGGGAATTATTAGGTAAAACACAACAATTTATAGCTAAATTAGAAAAAGATATGCATAGTCCTAATTTTACAACCCTACACAAAATAGCCGCCGCCCTAGATGTATCTATATATGACTTGCAAGGGGCTTCATGGATGAACAAAGCGGCTGAACTAAACAGAACCCATAAGGAAAAAACGCAAGTGCTGCTGGATCATTACAATAAGCTAAATGAATTAGGCAAAGATAAGGTAATAGAACGAGCCGAAGAACTAACCGAACTTAAGAAGTATACGGATAAAGATTAACTCAACGCAAAATTGCGTTAAGTTCTTCCGGAACAATAGATCCCCCCAATTTTGGGGACATCTCAATATGAGCCGTTTAAGGCTGTTTTAATACTTAGCCATACCTTATATACCCTAATACCGTTATCGTTCAAAATAGGGCTATACATTTAACAAAGCCGTTAATATATCACCTGTAACGGTTCTGTTAAGTGTATAGGTATTCTTAGCACCTCTATAGTCGGGACACTTAGGAGACTTAAGAATATGCCTGTTTACAAAGATAACAATAAAAAGGGTTCCTGGTTCGTATCATGCTATTATACGGACTACTTAGGACATAAAAAGCAAAAGGTAAAAAGGGGCTTTAAGACTAAAAAGGATGCCCAAGCATGGGAGCGTGATTTTTTAGATCGCCAGTGCACTCAACCGACTATATTATTTAAGAACTTTATAGATGTATATATGGAGGACTACAAGACAAGGTTTAAGCCGGCAAGTTATTACATCAAAATGACAAGGGTAAATTGTCATATACTGCCTTATTTTGGAGACACTCCCATAAATAAAATAACCCCTAACATGATTAGGGAATGGCAGCATAAATTACAATCAATACAAGGTATGGAGTTAAAGACCGCTACAAAGAATACTTTATTGCGTACGCTGTCCAGTATATTTGCTTATGCGTGCAAGTACTATAACCTTGAGCAAAACCCTTGTAAGTCCGTTGACTCTCTAAAGGACAATACAAAGGCTGACAGGGCTTTTTTGACATTGGATCAATACAAAGCATTTAGGGCGGTTATCAATGACATAAGGGACTTAACAATGTTTGATTTACTGTTCTATACCGGTGTAAGGAGGGGGGAACTGTTAGCCCTTACACTCTCAGATATAGACTTTAATAATAAGCTGCTGCACATTAACAAAACTATAGGCTATGCTAGGGGTGGTTGTGTGGTAACTCCACCTAAAACAACCGCAAGTATAAGGGATATAACACTTCCGGGCTTTCTGATTGATGAACTTAAAGAGTATATGGCTCATTGCTATGATAAAAGCCCTAATGCAAGGCTGTTTCACATGAATATATCTAATGTAAGGCTTATAAAAGATAAGTACTTAAGGCTTGCCAAATTACCACCTGTAAGGGTGCATGACTTCCGACATTCTCATGTTGCCTTACTGGTGGAACTTGGAGAAAATCCGCTATTAATAGCTAACAGGTTAGGACATTCCGACATTAAAATGACATTGAATACTTATGCTCATCTGTACCCTAACAAGCAAAAGGAATTAGCCGATAAGTTGGAAAATTTATAAAACATTATCAATCCATTATCAAAAAATAAAAAGGCACTTGAAAACCCTTGAATTTAGGGCTATCCAGTGCCTTTATCTCTTAACCAAAAGGGTTAATCGCTAAAAAGATTGAATTATACGGAGTTTTTTTATCTCCCGCCACACTACTGTTACAAAAGATTAGTGCTGTGTAGATATATTTATAATTGTTTATGTTGCTAAAGGGGAAGGTGAGGGGAGGTGTAGCAGCGACTTTTATTCCAGACTTATAAGAGACTGTGGAAATTAGTGTTCTTACCTTATACCGGATTTTGTGAATGGATACAGTAAACTTATAAATAACAGCGTAAGTAAGGTTACAATATAACTTATATTATCACCCTTACTTATTACTTCCTATAGGAACAGCTTTTTTAATTTGAATAAAAGCCGCTGCTACACCTCCCCCACCGCCTTCTCATTGGTAACATAAACAATAGCCATGTATCTACTCCAACCTCTTATACAGCTATTTTCTTACGGGCTGGAGATTAAAGAAACACTCCCCACTTAAATCTTTTTACCGGATTATATGTAGCAAATATACAATGGAAATATATAAAACTCTTAAAAGTTCTAAAATTAAAAAAACGATATAAAATTGACAGAATATAACAAACTAACTATAATGTAAGAATTGACCTAGCGAAGCTAGGTCAATTCTTAACGAGAAAAAACGCAGTTTTTTCGAGTCTAAGCTAAAGAGAAAAATTGCACAGCGAAGCTAGGTCAATTCTTAACGAGAAAAAACGCAGTTTTATATTATTTTTATTTTTATATTGGGGTAAGGGAAAGGATGTAATTATGTATAAAAAGGTGCCTACAGATCTTAAATTTGTAGATAGAGAAAGGGAAGTACTTAAATTTTGGAAAGACAACGATATATTTAATAAAAGCATAGAGGAGAAAAAGGACAGTGAAACTTATATGTTTTATGACGGACCTCCTACAGCTAACGGAAAACCCCATATAGGCCATGTATTGACTCGTGTTATAAAGGACATGATACCAAGATATAGAACCATGAAGGGATATAAAGTGCCGAGAAAAGCCGGTTGGGATACCCATGGTTTACCGGTAGAACTTGAAGTTGAAAAGATGCTCGGTATAGACGGTAAAGAACAGATAGAAGCCTACGGTTTGGCACCGTTTATAGAAAAGTGTAAAGAAAGTGTGTGGAAATACAAGGGTATGTGGGAAGAGTTCTCAGATGTCGTAGGATTCTGGGCAGATATGGACGACCCTTATGTAACCTATCACAATAACTTTATAGAGTCCGAATGGTGGGCATTAAAGCAGATATGGGATAAGGGACTGTTATATAAGGGATTTAAGATAGTGCCTTACTGTCCAAGATGTGGTACACCTCTTTCAAGCCATGAGGTAGCACAGGGCTATAAAGATGTAAAAGAAAAATCAGCAGTAGCCAAGTTTAAGCTTAAGGGAAAGGACGAGTATTTCCTGGCTTGGACAACTACACCATGGACACTGCCAAGCAATGTGGCACTTTGTGTAAATCCTGATGAAACCTATGCAAAGGTTGAGAAGGATGGAGAAGTCTACATACTTGCCGAGGCTCTTTGTGATGCAAACCTTGGAGAAGGAACATATAAAATCTTAGAAAAATACAAGGGCAAGGATCTGGAGTACATAGAATATGAGCCGTTGTTTGACTTTGTAAAAACCGATAAAAAAGCATGGTTTATTACCTGCGATAGTTATGTAACACTTACAGACGGTACGGGAATAGTACATACAGCACCGGCATTCGGTGAAGATGACTCAAGAGTGGGTAGAAACTATGACCTTCCATTTGTGCAGTTGGTTGACAGCAAAGGAGAGATGACTTCCGAAACAAAGTGGCCCGGAGTATTTGTAAAGAAGGCTGATCCGCTTGTATTAAAGGATCTTGAGGAAAACAAAAAACTTTTCTCGGTACTAGACTTTGAGCATAGTTATCCGCATTGTTGGAGATGTTCAACACCTCTTATTTATTATGCAAGAGAGTCTTGGTATATCAAGATGACGGCTGTAAAAGAGGATCTGATAAGAAATAACAACACTATTAATTGGATACCTGAAAGTATAGGTAAGGGAAGATTCGGAGATTGGCTTGAAAATGTTCAGGACTGGGCTATATCAAGAAACAGATACTGGGGTACACCGCTTAATATCTGGCAGTGCGAGTGCGGACATATGCACAGCATAGGAAGTATAGAAGAGTTAAAATCAATGTCCGATAACTGCCCTGATGATATAGAATTACACAGACCTTATATAGATGAGGTTACCATAAGCTGTCCGAAGTGTTCAAAGCAGATGAGAAGAGTTCCGGAAGTTATAGACTGCTGGTTCGACTCGGGAGCCATGCCGTTTGCACAGCATCATTATCCCTTTGAAAATCAGGAACTTTTTAAAGCACAGTTTCCGGCAGACTTTATTTCAGAGGCAGTAGACCAGACCAGAGGCTGGTTTTACTCATTACTTGCCATATCAACTTTGATATTTAACAAGGCTCCTTATAAAAATGTTATAGTTATGGGGCATGTACAGGACGAGTTCGGTCAAAAGATGAGTAAGTCAAAGGGTAACTCCGTAGAGCCTATGGAAGCTTTGGGAGAGTTCGGAGCTGATGCTATAAGGTGGTATTTCTATGTAAATTCAGCACCTTGGCTGCCAAACAGATTCCATGATAAGGCGGTAATGGAAGGACAGAGAAAGTTTATGGGAACCTTGTGGAATACCTACGCTTTCTATATACTGTATGCGGAAATAGACCAATTCAACCCTACAAAGTACAGCCTTGATTATGATAAACTTTCCGTTATGGACAAATGGCTTTTATCAAAGCTTAATTCACTTAAAAAGCTTGTAGATGAGTGTTTGTCCAACTATAAGATCACAGAAGCGGCAAGAGCTTTACAAAACTTTACAGATGAGCTTAGTAACTGGTATGTAAGAAGATGCAGAGAGAGATTTTGGGCAGGAGGTATGGAGCAGGATAAGATCAATGCTTATATGACTCTATATACCGCACTTAAGGAGCTTTGCCTTATCTCAGCACCTATGATACCTTTTATAACAGAAAGCATTTACCAAAACTTGGTAAGAAGTGTTGATAAGAGTGCTAAGGAAAGTATACATCTTTGTGACTTCCCTAAGGTTGAAGAAAGCTACATAGATAAAGAACTTGAAAAGTATATGGACGAAGTACTCGACATAGTGGTACTTGGAAGAGCGGCAAGAAATGCGGCAAATATCAAGAACAGACAGCCGCTTGCCAACATGTATGTAAAGGCGGCTACACTTCCAAAGTTCTATGCGGACATAGTTAAGGAAGAGCTTAATGTTAAAAATATTGAATTCAGGGAGGATGTAGACAGTTTTGTATCCTATGTATTCAAACCTCAACTTAAGACAGTAGGTCCAAAGTATGGAAAACTCTTAGGAGGCATAAAAGAATACTTAAGTAATTTAGACGGCTCTAAGGCTATGGCTGAGCTTAATTCAAACGGAAGTCTTAAGTTTGAAGTAAACGGTGAAACAGTTGAACTTGGCAAGGATGATCTACTTATAGATACTGTTAAGAGCGAGCATTATATTTCCGAGAGTGATGCCAAGGTTAGTGTAGTGCTTGATATCTACTTAACAGAAGAACTTATCGAAGAGGGCTTTGTAAGAGAGGTTATCAGTAAGATACAGACTATGAGAAAAGAAGCCGGCTTTGAGGTTATGGATCACATAATTATATCTGTAAGCGATAATGATAAGCTTATAAATATTATTAATAATAATAAGAACACATTGAAGTCAGAAACTTTGGCGGATGATGTCTTATATACCCACGAAGGTGCCTACAGTAAAGAGTGGAACCTGAACGGGGAAAATGTTACATTAGGTGTTAAAAAAGTGTAAAGGAGTATTGAATGGCAATAATAAGCAAAGAAGCTTTGAAACAGTCTATTATAGACAATGTAAAAGTTCTTTACAAAAAAACCATAGATGAGGCCAGCACAGAACAGGTATTTCAAGCTGTGTCTTATGCGGTCAAAGATATTATTATAGATAATTGGATAAAAACCCATAAAGCCTATGAAGAAAAGGATGTAAAGGTTCTTTACTATATGTCCATGGAGTTTTTGATGGGTAGAGCCTTGGGCAATAACCTTATTAACCTGGGTGAATTGAAAGAAGTTAAGGAAGCGCTTGATGAGATGGGCTTTGACCTTAATACTATAGAAGATGAAGAACCGGATCCTGCTCTTGGTAACGGTGGACTCGGAAGACTTGCGGCTTGTTTTTTAGAGTCTTTAAGTTCACTTAATTATCCTGTTTACGGTTGCGGTATCAGATACAGATACGGTATGTTTAAGCAAAAAATCGAAGACGGTTATCAGGTGGAAGTGCCGGATGAATGGTTAAAGCACTCATATCCGTTTGAGTTAAAAAGACCCGAGTATGCCTGTGAAGTAAAATTTGGGGGCTATGTAAAAGTGGAAAATGTTGACGGTAAGGATAAGTTTGTGCAAACTGATTACAACTCAGTAAGGGCAATACCTTACGATATGCCTATAGTAGGTTACGGAAACGGAATCGTCAACACGCTTAGAATCTGGGACGCTGAGGCTATAGTCAATTTCAGCCTTTCAGACTTTGATAAGGGTGAGTATCAAAAGGCGGTAGAGCAGGAAAACCTTGCAAGAACTATTTGTGAGGTACTGTATCCTAATGATAATCATTATGCAGGTAAGGAGCTTAGATTAAAGCAGCAGTACTTCTTCGTATCGGCAAGTGTGCAAAGGGCGGTTGCCAGATTTAAGGAGCATCATTCAGATATAAGAGAACTTCCTAACAAGGTAGTATTTCAGATGAATGATACACATCCTACGGTAGCCGTACCTGAGCTTATGAGAATACTTCTTGACGAAGAGGGACTTAACTGGGATGAGGCTTGGGATATATGCAGCAAGACCTGTGCCTATACCAACCATACAATTATAGCAGAGGCACTTGAGAAGTGGCCTATAGACCTTTTCAAAAGACTCTTACCTCGTATATATCAGATAGTTGAAGAGATAGATAGGCGTTTTATCGAAAAGGTAAAGAAATTCTATAATAACGATGAAACGAAAGTTGCAAATATGGCTATACTCTATGACAATCAGGTGCGTATGGCATATATGGCAATAGCTGGAAGCTTTTCTGTAAACGGTGTTGCAAGACTGCACACAGAAATACTTAAGTCAAGAGAGTTAAAAGACTTCTACGAAATGGAAAGCTATAAGTTTAACAATAAGACTAACGGTGTTACACAAAGAAGATTCTTGCTTAAGGCTAACCCATTGCTTGCCGATTGGGTAACAAAAAGAATCGGTAAGGACTGGATCACAGACCTTTCTCAAATGAGAAAGCTTACACCTTATGCAGATGACGAGCTTTCAGTAGCCGAATTTATGGAGATCAAGCAGCAGAACAAGATAAGGCTTGCAGAGTATATTAAAAAACATAACGGTATAGAAGTGGATGTCAATTCTATATTTGATGTGCAGGTAAAAAGACTGCATGAGTTTAAGAGACAGCTTCTTAACATCTTGCATGTAATGTATTTGTATAACAAATTAAAGACTGATCCAAGCTTTGATATGTATCCTACTACATTTATCTTCGGTGCCAAGGCGGCTGCCGGATACAGAAGGGCAAAGCTTACAATTAAGCTTATTAATTCCGTTGCCGATGTAATTAACAATGATGAAAGCATTAACGGCAAGATTAAGGTTGTATTTATAGAAGACTATAAGGTATCTACAGCGGAGATCATATTTGCAGCAGCAAATGTAAGTGAGCAGATATCGGCAGCAAGTAAGGAAGCTTCAGGAACCAGTAACATGAAGTTCATGATGAACGGTGCAATAACAGTAGGTACTTTAGACGGTGCTACAGTTGAGATAGTTGAAGAAGTAGGCAGAGAGAATGCTTATATATTCGGACTTTCAGCCGAGGAAGTTATAGCTTACGAAAAGAACGGTAACTATGACCCTAAGGAAATCTTCAACAACAATGAAGAGATAAGAAGCGTACTTATGCAGTTAATAAACGGTTACTATGCTCCGGATGACAGTGAGAGATTTAGAGAAATCTATGATTCGCTCTTAGAAGACCAAGGGTATGATAAGGCAGACACCTACTTCATACTTAAGGACTTTATGTCATATGTAAATATACAAAACGAGGTTAATAAAGCCTACCAAGACAGAAAAACTTGGGGAAGAAAGGCGGTACTGCAAACAGCAGCCTGCGGTAAGTTCTCATCAGACAGAACGGTAGAGGACTATGTAAGGGATGTATGGCATTTGGAGAAGGTGTATTTACAGTAATTAGTGGAATATAGAAATATAAAAAGAAACTCATATTGTGTGATATGGGTTTCTTTTTTTGTAGAGAAGAGGAATGACAGTCTGCTTCTCTTTTTATTTTTCCATTATAGTAGGGTTCTTGCAGATTAAAGTTCATAGTAGTCTATATAATAAATAAGAATCTTTTACCGGTTCATATAAAATGAGAGAATCAATCTTAAATAGGCAGAATAAAATAGTTTAGAATAGAAAGAAACTGACTATAATAAAATTATTTTAGTATTTTTTTAATAAAGTCTTGCATATATATATATATATATAATGTATTGGGAAAAATTAAGAGCTATGTAATGAGATAAGAATTTTTGTAATAATTTAAACCGTTACATTAACAACTTGTAAAGAAAGGGAGTATATATGCAGTTTGAACAGGAAAAAGAAAAGTATATAGAAAAGCTTAGTTCTATAGTAAAAGGAATAGATAGTATAAGCAAATTAAGAGTGGATGATTTACCGAATGTAAAATCTAAAGACTTAGATGAGTATAAACAGTCTGCGCAAAGGCTTTTAAAAAAGTTACAGGAAAATGAATTTGAAATTGCGGTTGTAGGGCTTGAAAAGGCGGGTAAAAGTTCTTTTTCCAATGCCTTTATAGACATAGATGTACTGCCTACAGATGATCAAAGATGCACATATACTTCAACCCGTATTCAATATGGAAAAGACAGTAAGGCAAGAATAAGCTTCTATAAAATTAAGAAGTTTAATGATGGTTTTCGTGAAAAGCTTGAAAAACTGAAAATAGCTAATTATGAAACCTATACTTATGACAATCTTGATATGGAAACTTATAAAAGATTATTTGATGAAACCCCTGACGATATAAAAAAATTATATGAAAAAAATTTAAATGAAGATGTATTGAACATATTAAAGAATAAAAGTTCTATAAGTAAATATTTGGGTAAAGAAGATGTGGTTTTTTCAGGCTCAGAGCTTGAAAGTGATGAGTTTAAGAACTACATAATAAATCCGGGTATTGCGGTAACTGTAAGAGAAGTAGCTATAGAGTCCAATAAACTTGAATCTTTTGTACAAGAAGATGGACTGGGTGTGGGTAATGCAATTATGTATGATGTGCCGGGATTTAATTCTCCCACAGAGATGCACAAAGAGCAAACCATAGAAAAGATGAAGCAGGTTGATGCGATTATTATGGTTGCAAAGGCGGATGAGCCAAGTATTACAGGTGAAGTATTCAAGGTATTTGATAATTATGAAGATGACGGAACATCATTTAAGGAAAAACTTTTTATATTTGCAAATAAGGCGGACAGAGCTATAGACTTAAATAAGAATAAAGCTGTTACCTATGAAGAATGGATAGATAGAAGGGGAATACTTCCCGGAAAATACAAAGATCGTATAATCTTCGGCTCTGCCAATGCACATCTTGGAGATAAGGTACCTAATGGAAAAAAAGCAAGAGAAGAGATGGACTCAAAAGGACTTAGTTACGGTATAGAAGATATAAGAGCAAGACTAAAAGAGTATTATAGAAATGATAGATTTGATGTGCTTAAAAAAAGGGTTGATGCTATACTGGCAAAAATCGAGGAGATGTTTGCTGAGGTGAAGAATAGCGTAAATGTGTCTGATTATACCGGATATAAGGATATAATTGCTCTGGCTTTGGGGAGTTATAGTAGTTTGAGTGAAACAATAAAAAAAGGACTTTTAACACTAAAATATGAAATTAATGAGAGTGAAAGTAGGGAAGAGCTTTCAGATAATTTAAGGAAAGAAGCAAAAGAATTAATAACAGTAGAAAGATATACTATTGATGATGAATTTCTTTATAAAGTACATAGAGATAAGGCGGGAAACGGTACTGCAGAGCAGCCGGGGGCAGTTGAACCACAGATAAGAAGTGAAAGATTCAGTTCTATGTATAGCGACTTCGGTAATGCAATATATTCAATAGCCGGAGACAAGTACAAGGAAGTACAAGGTAAAATAGAAGATATATTTTCTGATGCACTTGGGATTTCAAAAAACTCTCAAAACTATAAAGAAGTGCTGGAAAGTATACAAGCATTTATAGAAAGAGAAGATATTTCCAATAAAGAGTACTTCCAAAGCTTGATAGACAGATTTTCAAGAGATTTATATGAGATTCTTATATTAAAAAGCAGGGGACAGGACAGGTATAATAAGTTCAGGGAAAGAAAAGAGAATTACTTGAGTATGGGCGTGTTCTACAGCGCATCAATAGCTAAAGAAAGTGGAGATGAGTTTGCCTACCTCAGTACCTTACCGCAAGACTCCGCTATGTGGAAACTTTTGCTTTGGCCGGAAACTATAAAACTTGGAAATATTAAAAAGACTCTGTGGGCTGAAATTATAGAAAAAACAGGTATCAAGGGAAAGAATAAGAGTATAGATGAATTGCTTGATAAATTTATCATATTAAATCAGGATAATTCAGCTACACTTATATCAGACATTCTAAAAACATTAGCAAAGTCCATACCTGAGTATGAACTTGTAAGCAGTGTTATAAACCTATTGCAAAGAAATATAGGATCTGATACGGTGTATAATTACATTGTAAATAATTACAATCTGGAAAATATTATCAAAAATAAAGATTGTACTATAAAAAGAGAATTTTCAAAAAATTCTAAAAAGATGGAAACCACCTATGAAGATATTAGAAAAGAGTTTGATGCGGATATAGAAGCCTTATGTGAGGTTATAATACATTCATTTATTCCTGCAATCAATATAGATAGGGCATTCAGTGCTAAGGTAGTAAATAAGATTGAAAATGTAATGGAAAAGATAAGTAGTGCTGAATTTAGAGGATTCCTTGAAGATAATTTATTAAAAATGTCATCAGCTAATGATAAAAAGAATGAAATAGATGCAAAAAGAGAAAGAGCGGAAGTTGACAGAAAGCTTTTAGAAAATATTGAAGAGATATTAAAGCAGATAAAGGGTTAAGTAAAAGGAGATTTTATAATGGACAGTATAAGTTCCGAAAAACAGTTTTTAAGATGTGAAATAAATAATAGAATCATATCTTTATCAGGTACAAATATGGCAGTAGAAAAGCAAAAAATTGAGGAAGAAATAAATTCCGGTAAAAATCCCATATTTGTGTTGAAGACAGAAAGCGGCAAATTAAGCAGTTACATAGACTGGATGTATGATGAAGAGGAGCTTTCCAATAAGATGCTTAACAGATTTATGCTCTGTAAGCATATAGAGTTTAATGACTTGGTAACTGTGGTTGTAAAAGAAAGCGAAGATTATAGACCAAGGAACATAGGAGAACTTATCAGTATATTGCTAAAGTTTGATGAAAAATATGTATGTATTGTTATAGAAAATAATGACAGAACTTTACTTGCAGATATCCTGCAACAGCTTATATACATAGAATATCCTATAAATAAGATTGATATAAAGCTTAGAAAAGAATTTAAGGATGCTGAAAAGACTAAAAGATTTATGGATAAGGCTCAAGTTTTCTTTGAGCAGTCCGTACAGGCACAAGAAAGATTATGTGAGCTTTATATAGATGCTCCTACAGAGGAAGAGAAGAATGAATTACTTGAAATAAGGGCAAAAACTATAGAAAGCTATAAGAAGATTGCTGCTCAGATAGAAAAAGCAAACAATGTAGAAATGAAGATAGCACTTGCCGCCTCTAAAAAAACCGGTAAAAGTGTACTTGCAAACTCTATGATAGAGATGGAGCTTGCCCCTACAAGTCTTGAACTTGCGACACCTAATACCTGTATTTATAAAAAGAGTCCTGATGATAAATTCAGACTGATTTATGGAGTCGGAGAAAAAAGAACGGAAAATGTTTTTGATTCTCAAAAGGATATATATAAGGCAGTACAAAAGGAGTTTAAAGCTGCTCAAGATAATGTAGAAACAAAGTATCTCATACCTGATATGGAAATACAATATGTAAGTAAAAAGAACAACTTTGACAGTTATACTATATTTGATACTCCCGGACCGGATGCAGCAGGAACAGATCATTATAAGTCTACTAATAAAGCGATTGAAGACTGTGATGTGGCTGTATTTGCTATAGACTACTCAAAATATCTGACAAGCTCGGAAGAAGAGTTTTTATCCAGAGTAAAGGAGGCATTTGAGGCAAAACAAAAGTTCCATACCCTTATATTTACAATTAATAAAATAGATATGGCATTGCAGGATAAGGGTGCAAAGTCAAGAATAAAGTCTATTGACTATATAAGAAACCGTATTATGGAAATTGATGATAAGTATAAAGACTGTGTAATTTTTGCAACTTCGGCAAGGGATTATTTTTATACTTTGGAACTTGAAGCTGAAGCACAAAAAAATGAGGTATGTAGAGAATTACTTGATAAGGAATTATTTACTAATCTAAGAAGTGCATTAGGTGAGCTTGATGACAGTGAGCAGGATACTATAGACTTGTTAAGTAAAATAGATGCGGAAGTATGTATGCTTGCAACCCAATTAGGGCATAAAAAAGTATATACAGAAACCCTTAAAAACTATAGCGGAATGCCACAGTTGCTCAGTTATATATCCTATATAGTAAAAAGTAAGGCAAGAGAAGAGGTTGTAAATAATATAACATTTACTATAGATACTGAAATTAGTAGGCTAAAATCTATAATAGACAATATCTCCAATATAAAAAAGTTAATCAATGCAAATGAGTCGAGTATAGGTAGAATTAGAGAAATACTTGATAGTTACTATAACGGTGCGAAGGAAATTCTTGATAAGGAAAACCTGTTTGGGAGAGAGTTAGGACTGTTAGATAGGGAAAAAGAAAGAAATTTTTTTGATAATGTGGATGCTTATATGGAAGAATATCATGATACTAAAAATATAAATATAGATAATTTTTATAAGATATTTAACAAAGGGCTATATGAATATAATTGGAAGAAGGTACAATCTGATATCATAAATAAAATTATCATTCATTGGGAAAAAAAGATTTATTGGTTAAAGAAAGAAAAAAGATATGTTGATAAAAATGAGCTATCAATAGATAAGAAGATTTATATTGAAAGTTTAAATTCTGGATTAAAAGCATTTAACAATGAAATACTATTAAAACAGAAAAATAATCTAACTAGATTAGTAGAAAATCTTAAAAACTTATTGTTTATTAGACTTGAAAATATTGCTGAATTAAGTGAAAAATGTAAAATTAGTTTAGCAAAAGAAGATTGTGTGCTTAGGTTACCGGAACTTCCAAACTTTGATATCAGTTTTGCTGATGTTAATTTAACTATTCCAAATGTTGAAAACAATACTAAGACTTACAAACTTAATGATGAAAGTATACTAAAGAAAAGTTTTTTAAAAAGTGTTTTTAACTTTTTTGGTATTAAATTTGAGGCAAAAGAAGTAGATCTCACATTATTATCGGATTCTAAGATAAAAGATTCATTTGATGAGATAAGAAACCAAACGATTTCATGGTTAGTTACAGATGTCAGCCTAGATGACATTATTATGAAATTAATTAAAGAATTAGAGTCAAGCGTAGTTGAAAATGAAGCCAAGGTTAAAGAAACATTTGCCTATTCAAATAGAGTAATGCTTGAGAATATTAATAAGTTTCGAGATACTATTGATGATACAAAGAAATACAGAAATGACAATGAGGCTTTAAGTAGGAAACAGGATTTAATTCAAAATATTGAACTTGCATCAAAGAACTTTATAGATACATGGATGGAGATTATCGAAGAAAAAGTAGTGGAGGAGTAATTATGTATATATTTTTCAGAGATATACTTATTGGAGCGGTTTACAGATATCCTAGTGATCTTGATAAGGTTGCTAAAATGCTTGATAAGTTATATGCTAGTCAAGAAGGTAATATAGAAGCAGAATTTATAAATGGATATAAAAATCATGATTCAAATAAACTAAATGATTTAATTGGAAAAGTATTTGAAAAATCTCTTGGAAGCGATAGATATAGTTATGAATTTGAAAAATATCTCAAAAAATTTGGTATAGAAGAAGATTTATCGTTTAAGAGTGATAAAGAAGTACTAAAAATAGTATCAAGCCACAGAAATGAAATTAAAAAGATACTTGCAAAAAATGGAATAGTATAGGAGGGGAAATTTGAAAATAGAAGAAATACTCATAGTAATAATTTTGGTTGTTATAATAATTATAACTTTAGTGCTAGGATTATATGATTATATAAAACCTGAATCAAAAGAAAAATCCGCTAGAGCTAATACTGTGAAATTCAGTCAAAAAGATAAGGATATTATAGATTTAGTTTCACAGCTTTCAGATTTAATGAATAAGTTGGAAAATTAGAAAAAATCTATAGTTTATTAATCAAGAATAATAATATTGTTTAATCACAGCATTAAGAATCAGAAATTATACACATAAAACACAACTTAAAACCTACATAAAAATACACAGCATATAAGCCTACAAAGCTCCTATATATCCTGTGTATTTTTTATAGGTTTTTCATACCGGTTCAAATTTTATCCAAATAAAACACGCTTATTTTAACTTTTATGCACAATACAAACAAACCCTATAAACATACTTGACAAATATGTTTATAGGAATTATTATATACACAAGTTCTTAAAAACTTGAAAGGTGATTTAAGGAATGGATTTTCAATATATGCTCAAATACCTGCCTATGTACTTTGAGGCGGCAAAGCTTACTGTCGGTATAGGTTTAGCAGGTATAGTACTTTCGATAGTCATAGGTCTTTTATGCTCCAATATACTGTATTTTAAGATACCGGTGTTAAAGCATATAGTTACAACCTACATAGAGATTAGCAGGAATACTCCCTTATTGGTGCAATTATTTTTTATATATTATGGACTTCCCAAGATAGGAATAAAAACCGACCCATATATATGCGGTATTTTAGGTTTGGCTTTTCTTGGCGGAAGTTATATGGCAGAAAGTTTCAGAAGCGGTTTGGAGTCGGTGGACTATATACAGTTTGAAAGCTCTTTAAGCCTTGGATTAAAACCTTTGCAGACTATGATGTATGTAGTATTTCCGCAGGCTATTTCAATAAGTATGCCTTCAATAGTGGCTAATGTTATATTCCTACTTAAAGAAACCAGTGTATTCAGTGCCATAAGTTTGATGGATCTGATGTTTACGGCAAAGGATTTAATCGGGTTATATTACAAGACTACGGAAAGTTTGTTCTTACTTGTAGTATTCTACCTTATCATATTACTGCCTGTATCACTTTTTGGAACATGGCTGGAAAGGAGACTAAGAAATGCCGGATTTGGGGCTTGATGTAGTATTAAAAGGAAAAAATTTCGCTCGTATTATGGCAGGACTTGGAACAGCACTTTATATAAGTCTTATATCGGTACTGATAAGTATGCCGCTTGGGATTTTGCTTGGTATTCTTATGACTTCAAAAAATCCTCTTATAAAGGCAATACTTAAGATTTACTTGGAAATCATAAGAATTATGCCGCAACTGGTACTTTTATTCATAGTATTCTTTGGAGCTACCAAAACTTTGGGTATAGACATCTCCGGAGAAAAGGCGGCTATCTTGGTATTTTCTTTGTGGGGAACTGCGGAAATGAGTGACTTGGTAAGAGGTGCGATAAACAGCATTTCAAAGCACCAATACGAAAGTGCAAGAGCCTTAGGTTTAGAAGGTGTGAACTTATACAGATATATAATAATTCCTCAGATTATGAGAAGGCTGATACCGCTTGCAATCAATCTTCTGACAAGAATGATAAAGACCACAAGTTTAGTACTTATGATAGGTGTTGTAGAGGTACTTAAAGTGTCGCAGCAGATAGTGGAAGCTAACAGAATGGCAAGTCCCAATGCAGCATTCGGTATTTACTTATTAGTATTTATCTTGTATTTTATGGCTTGCTGGCCAATTAGCTTGGTATCAAGGCATCTTGAAAAAATTTGGAATAAATAAAAGATAGGTTGAATATTTAATTATGGCTGAAACAATATTGAAAATAGAAAACTTAACAAAAGAATTTGGAGAAAATAGAGTACTGGACGGCATTGACTTAAGTGTTAAAAAAGGAGAAGTGCTTGTAATCATAGGACCCAGCGGCTGTGGTAAAAGTACCCTGCTCAGATGCATTAACGGACTTGAGCCTATACAATCAGGCAGTGTAATGCTAAAAGATGAAAGGGTTGAAAAAAATTCGAAAAACATATCAAAGATAAGAGAAAAGATAGGTATGGTCTTTCAAAGCTACGAGCTGTTTCCGCACATGAGCGTACTTGATAACATACTTCTGGCACCTATGAAGGTACAAAAAAAGAAAAGGCAGGAAGTGGAAGAACAAGCCATGAAACTGCTTAAAAGAGTGGGACTTGAGCATAAGGCAAAAAGTTTTCCGAGAGAACTTTCCGGAGGGCAAAAGCAAAGAGTGGCTATAGTAAGGGCATTATGTATGAATCCCGAAATACTTCTTTTTGATGAGGTTACTGCGGCACTTGATCCTGAGATGGTCAGAGAGGTGCTTGATGTAATGCTTGATCTTGCAAAACAGGGTTCCACTATGATTATTGTTACTCATGATCAAGAAGATGCTTTTAGACTCGCTGATAAGATAATTGTTATGAATAATGGTGAAATAGAGCAAATAGGAACACCACAAGAATTATATAGCAATCCTAAAACGGAATTTGTGTCAAAATTTATAGGTGAAAGTAATTTATCGAAAGATGGACATGTTTTAAGACCTGAGAGGATTAAATTGAAAAAAGATAACAATCAGGGAAATACAATTTTAGAAAAATTTTATTTAGGGGCTACGGTAGAATACAAAGTGCAAACTGAGAAATATGGATATTTAAAAGTTTTGACATTATCATCAGAAGAAGCTTTTGAAATTGGTGATAAAGTTGAAGTAATTATAAAATAAGGATAACGTCAATAGGGATGTCCAATATCTCTATTGGTGTTATTTTTTGTTTACTTTTCTTGGTGGAGGTAGTATAATAAGG
>ERZ772921.501-NODE-501-length-24057-cov-6.597867_pt1 | contig 24057 bp, 23 predicted proteins | sample MGYA00512117_ERZ772921 | MGnify/ENA primary metagenome ERZ772921 (study PRJEB29015, sample SAMEA2737944) | human oral metagenome | biome: human oral; feature: human-associated habitat; material: dental | place: China | collected 2150 ...
CTTTGAAGGAAGTCCGCGAGCTGGCGCAGCGGAGTATGTGTATAGGGGGGATGTTTTTACTTACAGTGTTGCGTAAAAATATTAAGCACAGAGGCTCTTTTGTGCTGTATTTCAGCGTATTCCCTTTCAGGCACCGAGTCATACACTATACCCGCACCGGCTTGTATAAATACCCGCTGCTGGCGGCTGTTAGCGTGTGCTGCCTCAAAGAAAGCACTGCGTATCACTATTGCCAACTGCACATTGCCGTTGAAGTGCAAAAAGCCTATCCCCCCGCCATATACGTTGCGAGCGTAGGTCTCCAGCTCCCCAATAAGCTCCATAGCGCGTATTTTAGGAGCGCCGCTGAGCGTTCCTGCCGGAAAAACGATAGAAATCACCTCAAAAGGCGATACATTAGCCCGTTTATTGCCATACACATCCGATACTATGTGCATAATATGCTCGTAACGCAGTACGTGCATCATATTTTTAACGCTAACCGACCCTTTTTCGGCAAACTTCCCTATATCATTCCGTGCCAAATCCACTAACATACGGTGCTCGGCACACTCTTTAGGGTCGCCAAGAAGCTCTTGCTCCAAACGCACATCTTCATTCGCATCTTTGCCACGAGGTCTCGAACCCGCTATAGGGGCTATATGTATTTGGTTGCCGGTAATATCTACTAAAATCTCCGGACTTGAGCCTACCACATCGCCATACGGAGTAGGGAAGTGGAACATATAAGGCGAAGGATTTGCCTGAGAGAGCAAGCGGTAGAAAGTAAGCGAGTCCAAATTGGTAGCCAAACAAAGCTGCTCGCTAAGCACCACCTGAAACACATCACCCGAGCGAATATACTCTTTAGCCTTCTCCACTATTGCCCCAAAATGCTCGCTTTCCTGCTGCAAATCAGTGTGTATATGATAGGTAGGAGCCTGAGCCGAATCGTCTATAACCTCATCATCTTTTTGCAAAAAATCAAAATACACCCCCTCCTCACCGTAGCAAGAGTACACTTTGTTTATTTTAGAGTAGTGTAGGTAGGCTTTAGCATTAGCAAAGACAAAAGGCGGAAAGAAATATTGAGCGTCAGTTTTCTGCGGAATATGTTCAAAAAAATGAATAGTTTCATAGGCGAACACCCCAAAGAGTCCCGCAAAAGGTGCTATAGGCGTTTGCTGCTGAAAATACTGTTCAAGGGCAACGTAGCTATAGTCAGTTGCATCTATATAATCAGCGTCTATACCAATGATAATCTGGTTATTATCTTCAGCGAGATACGAGTTCGGGAAGCGCTTTCGCAAGCGGTTGTAATAGTATAAAGGTTCTTTAGTAAGCATACAGATTCACTTTAGAGCTGCAAACCTACGAAAAAAATAGCGAATTTGCAAACAGAAAAATTTTCTGTAACCATTTACCCTATACAAACGATATACAAACGATATAGGAAGAGCGAAGGATAGGCGAAGATTTAGTGAAGTATAAACGTCTAATAATAGGTCAAAAACCAGAAAAATATACTACTCTCAAACTTTGGCATATTTATTGTGCTTTTTCGGTAAAATAGATAAACAATGAAACTCTTACCAAAAATCCTTTTAGTACTATGTTTAGCAGTAGTAGCCAATAGCTATGCACAACAAAAAATTGTCGCTCCTTCAGACGATGAAAGACCTGTTGAGATTCCCTATGTTATTATAGAAGAAAAACCTATGTTTGAAGCCTGCAAAGAACTTCCTAACGACAGACAAATTCAATGTTTTAAAGAGCAGCTAGACAAGCACGTGAAAACACATTTTAGATATCCTCCTGAAGCCCTTGCTGAGGGTATACAAGGAAAAGTGGGTGTAGCTTTTCGCATCAATACTGATGGTACTGTCAGTATAATAGGGAAGCGAGGTGCTCACAAAATATTGGAAGAAGAAGCTGTCTTCCTTATCAGAAGCCTACCCTGCTTTATCCCAGGTAAAATAAGAGGAGTCCCAACAGCTGTAACCTATCGCTATTTCGTTAATTTCAAACTGCCAGACGGTTATTATGATTGTATCAAAGCTAAAAACTAACAAATCGGCAAATTGACAAATCGGCAAATTGACAAATTGACAAATCATATTTTGGCACGATTATTGTAACTGTACCTAACGTAAAAATAACTAATTTATAATTTAATTTTTTATACTATGAAAAAGTTTTTAACATTTGTATTTTTAGCATTTTTTGGTGTAATGGCTTATGCCCAAGACGCAGAAATTTCATTCAAAGCTGAAGAAATCGACTATGGTAACATCAAACAAGGTGCTGATGGCGTGCGTGTGTTCGAATTTACTAACACTGGTAAAGCACCGCTCGTAATCACTAACGTAGCTTCTTCTTGCGGTTGTACTGTTCCTTCTTGGACAAACCAACCTGTAGCACCAGGGGCTAAAGGAAAAATTGAAGTAAAATACGATACCAATCGCGTAGGCCCAATCAGCAAAACGATTACCGTAACTTCTAACGCTAAAACCAATCCCGTAAAAGGATTGCGCATTAGAGGTAATGTTCAATAATCCATAACTATTTATATTTTAATTACTCCTAAAAGTCGCCTACTTTCCCTATACCCTGTAGGCGACTTTTTTTTGTTAAAGTTGTTATAAAAAAGAACGGGGTATCGTTATTTTGCATATCTTTGCCCCGAAAAAACTAAATAAAAATAAACTATGAAATTACACGCAATCACATTCGCGGCAGCTCTTTTTGCTGCTCATTTAGCTACCGCTCAGGTAGAACAACCTATGGTAGGTACAGTTACTGATACTGTTTCTTCAACAGTTATATTAGGTTCTGATGTAGCTACTCAAGCACAACAAGAGGCTGCCCTAAAAGCTGAAAAAGAACAGTTAAAGGCACAACAACAAGCGCAAAAAGAACAAGAAAAAGCCCTAAAAGCTGAAGAAAAAGCGCTAAAGGAAAAAGCTAAAGCTGAAGAGAAAGCGAAGAAAGAAGCTGAAAAAGCAGCTAAAGAAAAGGCTAAAGCAGAAAAAGAAGCTAAGAAAGCTGAAGAAAAAGCCAAAAAAGAAGCTGAAAAAGCCAAAAAAGCTGAAGAAAAAGCAGCTAAAGAAAAAGCTAAAGCTGAAAAGAAAGCTAAAAGAGAAGCTGAAAAAGCCAAAAAAGCTGAAGAAAAAGCTGCTAAAGAAAAAGCTAAAGCTGAAAAGAAAGCTAAAAGAGAAGCAGAAAAAGCAGAAAAAGCCAAAGCTAAGGCTGAAAAGAAAGCTCAAAAGAAAAAACAACAATTGAGCAAAGCCAATAGCGAGGTAGCTAAAGTAGAAGCTAAAATAGTTAAAGCTAAAACCGATTTAGCTAAAGAGCAAAACAAATTCGATATGAAGAAAGCTAAAGGGGCTCTTTCTCCTCAAGACGAAGCTAAATTCAAAGGCAAATTGCTCAAAAAACAGCAAAAAATCAATAGCTTAGGTCTAGACCTTATCAAAGCTAAAGAGCGCGTAAACAAATACTCTATGTAATCCGTTACGTTTAAACCATAATAATAGAGAGGACTATCATTCTGATAATCCTCTCTATTTTTTATTTACCTTTTAAATATCTATTAAAACTCAGCACTCTGTGGAGTACGTGGGTAAGGAATCACATCGCGGATATTAGTCATACCAGTAGCAAAAAGCACCAAACGCTCAAAGCCCAAACCAAAACCACTGTGTACAGCAGTACCAAACTTGCGGAGGTCTAAGTACCACCAAAGAGTTGCTTCGTCCATATTCAGGTCAGCGATTTTCTTTTTAAGCACGTCATAGCGTTCTTCACGTTGCGAACCTCCTACTATTTCGCCAATACCAGGGAAGAGAATATCCATAGCGCGTACTGTCTTACCATCGTCATTTAGGCGCATATAAAACGCTTTGATGTTTGCCGGATAGTCATAAAGTATCACAGGGCATTCAAAGTGTTTTTCTACCAAATAACGCTCGTGTTCGCTTTGCAAATCGATACCCCATTCGTCTACAAGGTATTGGAATTTCTTCTTCTTATTGTGGTTGCAATTTTTTAGTATATCAATAGCCTCAGTATAGCTTACTCGTTTAAAGTCGTTGTTTATCACAAACTCTAACTTCTCAATAAGCGACATAGAACTGCGTTCTTGCTGTGGTTTGCCTTTTTCTTCTTCTAAGAAACGTTTGTTGAGGAACTCAAGGTCATCACGACGCACTTCTAAGGTGTATTTTAGCACATACTTAATAAAGTCTTCAGCTAAATTCATATTGTCGATAAGGTCAAAGAATGCCATTTCAGGCTCAATCATCCAGAACTCGGCTAAGTGGCGCGAGGTATTAGAGTTTTCAGCACGGAAAGTAGGCCCAAAAGTATAAATCTTACCAAGAGCCATTGCGAAAGTTTCGCCTTCTAACTGTCCTGATACGGTAAGGTTAGTTTCGCGTCCGAAGAAGTCTTTTTTGTAATCTACCTTTCCATCTTCTGTTAGCGGTGGATTTTTAGCGTCTAAAGTCGTTACACGGAACATCTCGCCAGCTCCTTCAGCATCGCTACCGGTGATGATAGGCGTATTTACGTAGAAAAAGCCATTGTCTTGGAAGTATTTGTGAATAGCATATGCCAGAGTAGAACGCACGCGCATCACAGCGCTAAAGGTATTAGAGCGCACGCGTAGGTGGGCATTTTCGCGCAAAAACTCAAGGGAGTGTTTTTTAGGCTGTATAGGGTATTCTTCAGGATTACTGTCGCCCAATATACTAATAGTAGTAGCTTGTACCTCTACTGCCTGTCCTTTCCCTTGACTTTCTACCACTTGTCCTTTCACTTCTATAGCAGCTCCTGTAGTGATGCGCTTTAGTAGTTCAGGGTCTGTATTTTCAAAATCGACCACTACTTGCACATTCTCAATAGTCGAGCCGTCATTTAGGGCGATAAAACGGTTGCTGCGGAAGGTGCGTACCCACCCTTTAAGGGTGATTTCGCCCTGTATGCTTTTGCCTTCTTGCAATAATTGTTTGATATACAACATAATTCTGATTTTTTATAATGTCTAATTAATTGTGTTTTTAAAATTGGAAATATATAAACGGTTGAATGTCGGTAGAATACGCCTGATAACAGATAAGCACCACGACTAAGGTTATAGCTACTTTCACTGTGTAATGACTTTGGGCAAATACGTACTCTACATAATCTTTCCAACGTTGTGGCAGCCAATGGGTGATATACCCAATAACGATGATAGCCAGAGGTATATTATTGTGCCTTATGATGCTCATTGCCGAATCCCAGTCCATATTATGGGCTACTTGTGCAAACCACTGATTCACTCCCTCCATATCATTGCTGCGGAAGAAAATACGGGTGAAAGTAATAAACGAAAAGGTAAAGAGTATCTTCCAAGCTCTTGCCACCCAAGAGGCACTATTCTCATACGGACTTACTTTGCGCCAGTATTTATAGGCTATCACTCCCAAACCATTGAGTCCGCCCCAAATAGCGAACTTCCACGCAGCTCCGTGCCATAGCCCCCCGATGAGCATTGTCAGCATTATATTGATGTTAGTAGTGAGATACCGCTCAAAAGGTTTGTAGAAAAACGCCACTACCGACCCTATGATTAATAGCGAACCAGTTATGAGGGTGAAGGTGAGATTGCCAATAGCGACCACTAATATCACTACGAAAACAAGTGAAAATACAAAAGTGCCCAATGTGCTATTGCGATTGCCCCCCAGTGGTATGTATAGATAATCTTTTAGCCACGTAGAGAGCGAGATGTGCCAGCGCTTCCAGAAATCGCCACAATTGAGTGCTTTGTAAGGAGAATTGAAATTGACAGGTAACTTAAAGCCTAAGAGTAGAGCTACCCCTATAGCAATATCGGTATAGCCAGAGAAGTCACCGTAAATCTGTAGCGAATAGCCTATCAGAGCCAGTAGGTTCATAAAACCCGTGTGCATAGCAGGGGCATCGAATACTTTATCGAGGAAGTGCATTGCTATAAAGTCAGCAAAAATCATCTTCTTGATAAGCCCTTTTAGAATAAGGAAAATAGCCTTGTTAAACTCTTCTTTGCTAACAACAGTTTTCTTTAGTATCTGAGGTACAAACTCTTCAGCTCTCACTATAGGTCCTGCTACCAACTGAGGGAAGAAGCTCACATAAAAACCAAAATCCAACATTGATTTCAGTGGAGCTATCTTCTTCCGGTAGATATCTACTGTATAGCTGATAGTCTGAAACGTATAAAACGAAATACCTACTGGCAGTATAATATCGTCAACGCTGAAGTACCCCTTATAATTGAAGCCATTAGCCCAATAAGCTAAATAGTTGAATGTTTGGTGGTGAGTCTGAAAAAGAGCATTATAGGTGTCAGTGAAGAAATAAGCGTATTTGAAATACGAAAGCACTAATAAGTTCAGACAGACACTTATTGTTACCGCTATTTTGCGGCGTAGTTCCTCTTGATGTTGGTTGATGTAATGCCCTAAATAGAAGTCGGTGACAGTGCTAAATACTAATAATAAGACAAATAACCCACTGGCTTTGTAATAGAAATAGAAGCTGGCTATCAGCAAAAAGAGATTTCGCAAGTGTCTTCGTTTGTATATAAGCGCAAAAACCGTATACACCAAAGCGAAGAATATCCAAAAGTCTATTCGCACAAAGGTGAGCGGGTGCTGTGGGTCAAAGGTAAAGAAATTATTAAAAAAATCTGTCATAATTATTCCACTGAGGCAAGGTCGTTATGTAGGCACTGATAAAACACTTCTGATATAAGTTTGGTACCTTTCGGACTAAAATGTACGTAATCTGAGGCGGCCATTCCTTGTTTTACCCAAGAAATCATTGAGTTTTCGCCCCCCATAGCTTCATACATACTAAAGTAAGCTACATCATTCTTCATACATTCTTCTTTCATCAGGTCGTTGAGTTTAGGTAAGAAAGGATAAGTGAGTCGTTGTCCATTGCGCGAGGTGGTCATATCACCAGGGCCTAACAGCATAAACATAGCGTTAGGGTTAGCGCGTTTTACCCATTTCATATTGAATATTAGCCCTTCTACGTATTCTCTTAGCTGCTGGTCTGTCTTCATATAGGGGATAGTGTTTCCTCCGTATTGAAAGATGAAAAGGTCGGGCTGACGATCTACTGACATTTGTCGGTAGTTCTCATAATTCATACGCGTAAAAATGCGCCCTGCCTCGCCTCGCATCGCCACATTATCCATACGTACACCTGTGTCGGCATCGAGGGTAACCCCATAAAAATCAGGACTTACACGTGCTTCTAATTCTATTTTGAGTTCTTTAGGGGTAGTAGCAAAATTTAGTTTGTAGTTATGGTATTTACCATCTGAAATAAGGCTATCTGTTTTGATAATATTCCCGTTTTCATATACTTTTATCTTCACCTTTCCCATTGCATTACCGTAGTGCAAGCCAAATTTAGTATAGTGTTGCAATCGTGCATACGATTTAGCTGAAGGTTTTATAGTAAAAGTAGCTTTACTTACCGGTAGTCCGGTAGTATCTTTAGCATAATTAGTAAAACGCGAGTAGGTAGCAAATAGTCCATACATATCGTGCCCTACCTTACGGCGCTGTTTGCGGTCGAAAAAGGCGTAACGCACCCAATTGCCCGAGGTGGTTATATCTATACTATTTTGGTTATACACCACTTTTATAGGGAAGAAACCAGGGCCTCCACCGTTAAAAGCAAGCTGTAGTCTATTGCGCACATAGCCGGTGATGCGGTCGCCTTCTATTTGCGAGTCGCCGTAGTGTACTATTTGGCAAACTCCTTGTCTGAGCTTGTTTTTCAAACGTTTGATGTAGTCTATACGGTTGCCAGGGTAGTATATTTTGCCCTCTACATTGGTCTCTAACTTATGCAGACTGTCATTGGCAATAGTGTCATTTGTTGACAGTTTGTCAGTCTTTTCATCTACAATAGTGTTGGTTTCTTTGATGAGCTCATTTAGCTTGTTGTTTTCTTTCTCTTTTGATTTAAACAACATCCCCAATATATCGGGAGTAGGATACCGTAGCATAGTGTTGCCAAAGGATATACCCTCTCGCACCGTACCGCTATCGGTGATGTGATAACTGCTAAAGAGCGTCATTGTAAAAAGGGCTACAAGTACGCCTATGATAAAAAATAAAATTTTCTTAGGGTGCATATCGTTAGCTCATTAGGTTTTCCCACTCAGTCATCAGTTCCTCCAGCATTCTCTTTTTCTGTTCGTATTCTTTATAATAATCATTGCTTTGTACTCCCTGCCCCATCTGCACATCCATCTGTTTTAGTTCCTCTTCAAGGGCAGCTATTTGGTTTTCTATCTTATTGAGCTTGTTTTGGGCAGCTTTCTGCTGTTTTTGTTGCTCAAAACTTAGCTTTTCAGCATTTGCAGCTGCTTTAGTAGGGGTAGAGAGCGTTTCTTTTTGCTGCTCCATCTCTCTAAAGTTAGCCACAGCGCGCTGTTCTAAGTAGAAATCTATATCGCCGAGATATTCTTTTATGTTCTTATTCTTAAATTCGTATACTTTATCAGTTAGCCCCTGCAAGAAATCACGGTCGTGCGATACGATAATGAGCGTACCTTCAAACTGCTGTAAGGCTTTCTTTAGTACATTCTTCGATTTGATATCTAAGTGGTTAGTAGGCTCGTCCATTACTAACACGTTGAAGTCTGAGAGCAACATTTTAGCCAAAGCCAAGCGGTTGCGCTCGCCTCCTGATAGTACTTTCACTTTCTTGTCTACCTCATCGCCTCTGAAGAGAAAAGAGCCGAGTATATCGCGTATTTTCATACGGTTAGTGTCATCGGCAGCGTGGTACATAGTATCGAGCACTGTCAGTTCGCCGTCTAAATAGTCGGCTTGGTTCTGAGCGAAATACCCCAACTGTACATTATGCCCTAACTTAATAGTGCCTTGGTAGTCGGTTTCGCCTATAATCATTTTGGCAAGAGTAGTTTTTCCTTGTCCGTTTTGCCCTACAAAAGCTATCTTGCTGCCCCGTTCCACTAACAGACTCACGTGGCTTAGCACTTCTTTTTCGCCGTAGCTCTTCGATACATCGTCTATCTCCAATACCACTTTACCGGGGGTAACCGATACGGGGAAGCGCACATTCATCACAGCATTGTCTTCTTCATCTACCTCTATACGATCTATTTTGTCGAGTTTTTTGATGAGCGACTGTGCCATAGAGGCTTTAGAAGCCTTAGCACGAAACTTTTCTATCAACTTCTCTGTTTGTTGTATCTTTTTCTCCTGATTTTTCTGCGAAGCGAGTTGTTGTTCGCGTATTTCCTGCCTAAGTTCTAAAAACTTGCTGTAAGGTTTAGGGTAATCGTATATCTTGCCTACCGAAATCTCTATGGTACGGTTGGTTACATTGTCTAGAAACATCTTATCGTGCGAAACGATTACCACAGCGCCACTATAAGTGGTTAGGAATTGTTCTAACCATATAATCGATTCGATGTCTAAGTGGTTAGTGGGCTCGTCTAATAGTAAGATGTCATTGTTTTGCAATAGCAATTTAGCCAACTCTATACGCATACGCCAGCCTCCCGAAAAGCTATCGGTTAGCTTGTCGAAATCACTGCGCTGAAAGCCTAACCCCAATAGTACCTTTTCGGTCTCGCCTTGGTAAAGGTAGCCCCCGATAAGGTCGAAGCGGTGGGTATAATCGCTTAGCATATCTAGTAGGTTGTGGTAACTTTCGCTCTCGTAGTCGGTGCGCGTTTCTATTTGGTGGTGTATATCGTCTAACTTTTGCTCTAATGATTTGATTTCGTCAAAAGCCTGATAGGCTTCCTCGAGGATAGTACGCCCTTTCACGAAGTCGATATCTTGCTTGAGAAAGCCGATACGCACATCTTTGTCAGCTGCTATAGTGCCAGAGTCTGGTTTTAGCTCACGCGAAAGCAGTTTGAGCATAGTTGATTTACCTGCTCCATTCTTGCCGATAAGTCCTACACGGTCGCCCGCATTGAGCATAAAAGCTACCTCTTCGAAGAGGTATTCGCCTTGAAAAGAAACAGATAAGTTATGAACGTTAAGCATAGAAACTAATTACAATATTACAAAAACGCGGCAAAGATACAAAACAATTGACAATTGACAATTCAAAATTCAAAATTCATAACTCAAAATACGAAAATTACAAGGCTTCGCTGATAAGATAGCCTCCTGTCCAAGCGTTTTGGAAATTAAAACCACCCGTAACAGCATCTATATCTAGCACTTCGCCTGCTAAGTAAAGATGCTTAAATAGCTTGCTTTGGTAGGTTTTGAAGTCTATTTCTGAGAGTTTCACTCCGCCTGCAGTTACGAACTCTTCTTTGAAGGTGTTTTTGCCAGTAATACTAAAGCGACTTTGGGTCAGTGCTTTAGCTAACTGTTGTAGTTGAGATTTATTGAGTGAAGCCCATTGCTGAGCAGGGGCAACTCCGGCACTCTCTAATAGGGCTTCCCATAAGCGTTTGGGCAGCTGAAAGAGGGTGATGCTTTGCACGGCTTTGCGTCCGTGCTTCTGTTTGTAATCTTGTAGTAGCAGGAGTACCTCGTCATAACTAAGGGCTTGCTCGTCTGCCGTTGCAAAATTGACTTCCATTAGGCACTGATAGTTTAATGAAGCTAACTCTCTTGCCCCCCAAGCTGAAGCACGCAATACAGCAGGACCGCTAAAGCCTTTGTGGGTGAAGAGTAGCGGCGCTCTTTCGCTTATCTGAAGAAAATCGCCTTTTTGAGAGAAAAGCTGTACTGTAGCGGTTACGGCTATACCCGAAAGAGTTTTAGCCCATTCGGTAGCCGTTTGAAAGGTAAAGAGCGAAGGCACAGGAGGTACTATAGTATGTCCTAAATCGGCTAAGAGCTGCCATATTTTAGGGTTACTACCTGTAGCAATAACAAGCCGTTTTGCCATAAAAGTACGGTTAGCAGTGCGCACTTGCCACCCTTGCTCAACAGGGCTTATAGCCTGTACATTCTGTTGGGTGAATAGCTCTATACTGTGCTGGGCTATGGCTTTCAGAAAGCAATTTATGATACTTTCTGAACTATCTGAAGCCGGAAATACGCGTCTATCATCTTCTGTTTTTAGGGGTACACCGTGCGCCTCAAACCACTCCATCACATCACCGCACATAAACCGGTGAAACGGACTGAGGAGTTCTTTATAACCATGCGGATAGTTGCGCACTAATTCAGCAGGAGTAAAAGTAGCATTGGTGAGGTTGCAACGCCCCCCGCCTGAAATACGTACTTTTTGTAGCACCTCTTTGCTTTTCTCGAGTATTGCTATGCTGAAATCGGGATGCTTTTCAGCAGCATTGATAGCAGTAAAAAAGCCCGCAGCCCCACCGCCTATAATCAAAAGGTCATACATAAAATAATTGACAATTGATAATTAACAAAAAGAAACTTTGCCAAAGTCTTTTCTGAAAAAAACACTTTGGCAAAGCCTATTCAAAAGAATTTTACTTTACTTCTATAAAGTTAAAATTATCGTCAAATTTTAGTTTTTGTCCATCAGTAACTTTTACTTTGTAAGTTTTTTTGGAGATACTGTGTGATATTTCTTTGATAGATTCAAAGGGGAAAGTAGCATTTACGTGAGCTAATATTTTCTCAGGAACTACGTGATCAGGCACCTTTCCTGTATGTGCTTTTATTTCTTTCCAATCACCTTCGCCGTTAAACTCTATTTCAAGCCCATCTTTGAAGATAACAGAATATTCTTCGTCTTTATAATCAATATCTTTCCATACTGAATTGATGTCGGCTACTAAAAAGTGTTGCCGTACAAAGTTGATTGCATCAGCGGGCAGCTCGTTAAAATCTACTTTTCTGTCTTGTGCTGTAGCTACTTGTAGCGAAAAAGCAGCTAAGATAGCAAATAATATTTTTTTCATATTAGTCATCTATTTTTAAAAATTTACCATTCAAATTAAAATCTAAGTCCAATCCGTTAGAGAGGCTTACCTCATATTTTCTTCTTTCTTTCTGAATTTCTTTGATGAGGACATTAGGATAATTTTTGTGTACGTATTTGCTTATTTTAGCAGGTACTATTTTAGCAGGCACAGCTCCGTTACGCGCTTTTACTTCTTTCCAGTCGCCATTAGCACGAAATTCTACTTCAGTGCCATCGGCAAAGAGCACGGTGTAATCTTCTACTCTACCTTTTTCATTGTCTTGCCATACTGAAACGATGTTGTTGGCAGAAAAGTTCTGATTGATAAATGTTTGTGCACTAGCAGGCAGTGACTGAACAGGTATCAATCCGTCTTCTTGAGCGTTAGCTACCCCAAAAGCAAATAGGGCAAAAGCTACAGTTGATAATTTTTTTAATGTATTCATTTTATTATTATTTATTTGATACAATTTTTTTTGAGAGCAAAAGTAATGCCATTTTTTAATAATTACCTATAGGGTCGCCTGCTTTATTGAAAAACAAAGCGCTTTTAGAACCTACAATTTCTACTTTGTAGCCTATGTTAGTTTTGCTAATCGATTCAATGATAAAAGAGCGTTCAGCGGCATAATCGGCTATTTTCTTAGGAAAGAAATCAGTTGGGATACTATTGCCGTCTTCGGCTTCTACTTTTTGCCAATCGCCGTTTTCAGCAAATTCTATTTCGGTACGATCTTTCAGTTTTACCGAATAGCCATTCGTGTCACTCTCGCGCTCTACTTCTTGTACCGTTGTATGTGCAAAATAAGTACTGATAAAATTGTTGGCTGACTGAGGTAGCGAAGTACAAGCTGTTAGCCCACAAACCATAAGGGTCATTAATAAGATTTTCTTCATAAATGTATACGTTAATTTTAAAGTTACTAATCTGCTAATTTGCTAATTATCTTTCCGTCTACCATTACTAACTTTCTATCAGCCATAGCTGCCAATTCCTCGTTATGGGTTACGATTACAAAAGTCTGGTTAAACTCTTTTCTGAGCTGAAAAAACAGTTGATGTAGGTGTTCTGCACTCTCAGAGTCGAGGTTACCACTAGGCTCATCAGCAAAGACCACATCAGGCTGGTTTATCAGGGCTCGAGCTACCGATACTCGTTGCTGTTCGCCCCCCGAAAGGGCATTAGGCTTATGATGGGCTCGTGCCCCCAAATGCAGAAAGTCTAAAAGCTCCATAGCGCGCTTTTCAGCTTCTTTTTTGCCAATCCCTTTGATAAAGGCAGGAATACAAATGTTCTCTAAAGCCGTAAATTCGGGCAAGAGTTGGTGAAACTGAAAGATAAAACCTATATGCTCATTGCGAAACTTAGCAAGGTTTTTAGACGAAAGTGCTAATATGTCAGTACCATTGATACGCAGTGAGGCACTTGTATTAACATCAGGACTGTCTAAGGTGCCTAAAATGTGCAGCAAAGTGGTTTTCCCTGCCCCTGAGGCTCCTACTATCGATACTATTTCACCTTTTGCTACCTCTACCGATACGCCTTTCAGCACTTCCAACGTTTTATAGGTTTTGTGTATGTTAGTGGCTTCAATCATTATTTTGCTTTTTGGTAGATATACACTTCGGTGGCGCCCACCCCATATTTGGCATATTCGGCATCGTAGAAAGTAACATTAGAATAGCGACCTAACAGAAACTCTAATTCGGTGCGCAACACTCCTTCGCCTACCCCGTGAATGAACACTACCCGCTGAATGCGCTGGGCGATAGCGAACTCTAACTGGCGGCGTGCCGTTTCGAGTTGAAGGGTAAGCATATCATAATTGGTCATATTCCTTGTGGAATCAACTAATTGTTCTATGTGCAAATCTACCTCCATTGGGGGTATGGACTTTTCGCGCTTGGTAAGGGGTGCTTTCTGACGCTTTTTAGAAAGCACATCTTTTCTGAGGCTTTCTTCATCTATCGTAGCAAAGGCACTTTTTATAGGCACTTCCTCGCTGATAACCACCACTTCGTCGGGGTGGAAACTAAGTTCAAAGCCTTCGGTGCTGAGCATCGTTACCTCTTGTGGCGTTACTCGCACTACGTGTCCTTTTATGGTGTCGTCTAATACTTCTATGTAATCTCCTATATTCACTAATTTGCTAATTGTCTTCATTTTTAGAGGATAAACCTCTTGATACGAGATAGACTCCAGCCATTAGCAAGGAAACCCCTACTACTAATAGCACTTGGTCGTACTCTGGGAAAAGATATCGCGATAAGGCTACCGCAATACCTGCTATCATCAATGCGTATTTCATAAGATTATTCAATTCCTAATATTCCTTTTGCAAGGGCTATCATCTTAGGGTCGCCTGTATGTTTGTTAGGCTCATCCGATAGTTTTACGGTAGGTACCCATTCGTCATCGCTGGTTAGTACTTCGGTTAGCTTCATCACTATATTCATAGGGCGTAAGCCTACATCGTTAGTCAGGTCGGTGCCTATACCGAATGAGATGCCTATCTTGCCTTTGCACGCCTCAGTAATAGCCTGTACTTTCTTAGGATTTAGTCCGTCAGAGAAAATAATGTATTTTGATAGCGGGTCGATGCCCATTTTCTTATAGTGTGCTATGGTTTTTTCGGCAAATACTATCGGGTCGCCGCTATCGTGGCGTACCCCGTCAAAAAGTTTGCTGAATTTCTTGTCGAACTGCTTAAAGAACACATCGGTAGTGTAAGTGTCTGATAGCGCGACCCCAAGGTCGCCTCTGTACACATCTACCCAGTGCTCTAATGAAAGGGCGTTTGCCATTTTGTAGCTGTACTCAGCAGCGTGAAACATAAACCACTCGTGGGCGTGTGTTCCTATCGGTTTTACCTTGTATTTCATAGCGAAATGCACGTTGCTTGAGCCCATAAAGGTACTGCCATAGCCTTCTAAGAGGGTACGCATCACGATGTCGTGTACGTGGTAAGAATGTCGCCTACGGGTACCAAATTCGGCAAAAACTACTCCTAACTCTTTGTATAACAATTCTTTTTCTCTGGTATTAGCAATTACCTGAGCGTCTGTCCACGCAGTAGCATTCATTAGCTGGTAGTACAATTCGCTGATGATAGACAGTAAAGGCACTTCCCAAAGAATAGTGCGATACCAATGCCCTTCAACAGTTACCTTTAGGTCGTTACCCTCTTGGGCGATATGCACCTCGGAGGGGTCGTAGCGATAGCCCTCTAAAAAATCTAAGTATAGCGGACTTAAATAGGGGCAGTTCTTAACCAAAAATGCTTTTTCGTCTTTAGTGAGTTTAAGATCTGCCATAGCATCTACGGCGGCGCGTAAAGCTTTGTCAAACCCTTCGGGAAACTCGTGTTTACCCCTGTTGATAAAGGTATAGCGCGCTTTAGTTTTTGGGAATAGCTGTACCACCCCGCACTGCATCGTGAATTTGTAAAAATCGTTATCTAATAAAGATGTTAGTACTTTGCTCATATTGATAGATTTGTCAATTTGTCAATTTGCCAATTTGCCAGTTGGTTGATTTCTGAGGTGTTATAAAGGTTTTTGTTTAGTACTTTTGAAAAATTTTATGATTACTAATTCTTCTTCATCAATAATATCATAATACAAAGCAAATTTTCCTTTCAAAATCACTCTTTTGTAGAGTTTTACTTCCTCTATGAAAGAGGTAAGAAAACAGGGATTTTCTTTTATTTCTTTTTCTACTGCCTCTACTTCATCAATAATTTTGTTAGAGTAATTGGAACTAAAATTCCTGTTAGTCCAGTAATTAAGGTTATCTCTTAGGCTTTCGATAGCTTCATTAGTCCATTTAATTTCCATATTCAGCTCTTAGCATTTTAAAAACCTCTTCACTCTTCACTAATTTACCTTCTTTAGCTTGCTGATGAGATAGTTCAATTCTTTTCAACTCTTCTTCTGTAAATTCATCATCATAAGAATACACCTCTGCTATTCTTAGCAAACTATTGTATTCTTGAGTCTTTTGCTCAAATGGTTCTAATCTCATTGCTTCCATAAAACATATATTTTTCGCAAAGATAATAAATAAACTCAAAGTAGCAAATTTAGCGCTGGTCTTTTGCCTTTAGAACTTCGTTTTTGCTACCTCAAGAGCTTCTAAGATGATGTCGCAGCCCTCTTTTATTTCGGCTTCGCTAAGGGTGAGCGGAGGCGAAAGACGTACAGCACGACCTTCGAACAGTAGCCAATACACTATCAGCCCTCTGTCTTGACAATAGTTAATCACAAAATCAGCTATTTCTGAACTCTTAACGATAACGGCTAGCATCAGTCCTTTGCCGTTTACACTCTCGATAAGGGGGTGTTGTAAGTATTTTCTGAAAAGCTTTTCTTTCTCTAAGGTTTGAGCCATTAGGTCGGTGGTGAGTAGCTGGTTGAGGGTAGCCAAAGAGGCAGCTGCAATCACGGGGTTACCACCAAAGGTGGTGATATGCCCCATTTTAGGGTTGTTTGCCAATAGCTGCATACGCTCGTATGACGATACGAAAGCCCCTACCGGCATACCGCTTGCCATACCCTTGCCTATAGCGATAATATCGGGGGTGATGCCGTAGTTCTGAAAACCAAAGAGCTTACCGGTACGCCCGAAACCAGGTTGTATTTCGTCTATAATCAGCAGGGCACCTACCTCTTCGCAACGGCGTTTTACCTTGATAAGGTAATCGTTTTGGGGCTCAATAAAGCCAGCCCCTCCTTGTATGCTTTCTAAGACTACCCCAGCGGTGCGCTCGGTTATTTTCAGTATATCAGCCTCGTTGTTAAACTCTATAAAATCTACATCGGGTAGGAGCGGACGAAACGGACGTTTGCGCTCTTCATAGCCCATTAGGCTCATTGAGCCCTGCGTGTTGCCGTGATACGCATTTTTGGCAGCAATCAGTTGGGTGCGCCCTGTTACGCGCTTGGCTAACTTCACCGACCCCTCAATAGCTTCCGTACCCGAATTTACCAAATAGGTAGTATTGAGTTCGGGGGGTAGTTGTGCCGCGAGGAGCTTGCAGAAGTCTACCGCAGGCTTTTGTATGTACTCGCCATAGACCATCACGTGCATATAAGTAGCACATTGCTCTTGTATGGCTTTCACTACCGCAGGGTGGCAATGCCCTAAGGTACAAGCCGATACCCCTGCTACAAAATCTAAATATTTCTTACCGTCGGTAGTGTAGATATAGCTACCTTCGGCGCGCTCTACCTCCAACAATCGCGGATAGGGCGAAGTAGGAGCTTGGTATTTTAGAAAATCTTGTTGTTGATTCATTCTTTTTCTTCTTTTATAATTTTAACCATTGGGCTAGGTTCTATACGATTGATAGCATTCCCTTTGTATCGCAATTCGAAAAAGCCATTAGATTTGCCTTGTATAGTGCCTTCAATATACAATTTAGCTTTTAGTATTGATGAGTTGTCAAAAGTAGCATCTTGTATTTTCAAATCGTATGCTTCTATATCAGCTATGCAGTTAGTAATAGAGTGTAAAGTAATATGTTTTTCATATTTGTAATATTTTTTAAAAGTTATTTGGCTATGGGGTGGTCGGCAGGGGCATTATTACAGTCTTTCACACATTCTCCTTTTTGGTTTATATAGAACCATTTGTTATTTAGCTTTACTTGTGCTAATCCTTCTGAAAATCCTTCTGCATAATCATACTTTATAGGAATCACTTCTTTGCCTGTTTTATCTATAAAGCCATATTTATCATTCAATTTTACTTTAGCTAATCCTTCTGAAGGACTTTCAGCATCATCATACTTTATAGGAATCACTTCTTTACCTGTTTTATCTATAAAACCCCATTTGTTATTTAGCCTAACGTTTGCTAATCCTTCTGAAAAACCCCAAGCATTATCATACTTTATAGGAATCACTTCTTTACCTGTTTTATCTATAAAACCATATTTTTTATCCAATTTTACCATTGCTAATCCTTCATAATATTCATCTTTCCAGTCATACTTCTTTGTTTGTTGCACAGGCTGGGCAGACGGCTCTTTTTTTACCTTTTCTTCAGGTAGCAGACCTTGCGCATAGGTTAGGGTAGCAGTTAGTAATAGAGTGTAAAGTAATATATTTTTCATGTTTGTAATATTTTTAAAGTATATTGTAATTTTTTGCATATTTATGATTTAAAAATGTTATGTTTTTTACATAACCAACTTTGCTAAAGTTTTACATTTTGGCAAAGTTAAGCGATGCAAAAGTGATTATTCACTTCCTCCTAAGAGGCGGTCTAGGCTAACAATGTCTTGCACAAGTACTTGGCGGGCTTTACTACCCTCGAAAGGACCTACAATACCTGCGTACTCTAATTGGTCGATGAGGCGACCGGCACGATTGTAACCTAATTTGAGCTTGCGCTGCAAGAGCGATGCCGAACCTTGTTGCGCGTTTACCACTATCTCGGCCGCTTCGCGGAACATTGAGTCGCGTTCTGAGGGGTCGAAGTCAGATAGGTCAGTAGGCTCGCTATCAGGGCCTACGTACTCAGGTAGCAAATAAGCATTGGCGTAAGCGCGCTGCGCCCCTATGTACTCAGTAATGCGCTTCACCTCTGGAGTGTCTATAAAAGCACATTGTATGCGCACCGGTTCATTACCTTGCGAGTAGAGCATATCACCACGCCCTATCAGCTGCTCGGCACCCGAACCATCTAAGATAGTTTTAGAGTCGATTTTTTGCGCTACTTTAAAGGCAATACGCGCAGGGAAGTTAGCCTTGATAACCCCTGTGATAACGTTTACCGAAGGGCGCTGCGTAGCGATAATCAGGTGGATACCAATAGCACGTGCCAGCTGCGCAATACGGGCTATAGGCAATTCAACCTCTTTGCCTGCCGTCATTATCAGGTCGGCAAACTCATCGACCACCAATACAATGTAAGGCAAGAAGCGGTGCCCTTCATTAGGGTTTAGTTGTCGCGCCTTAAACTTAGCGTTATACTCTTTGATGTTGCGCACTTGAGCGTTTTTCAGCAGCTCGTAGCGGTTGTCCATCTCTATACACAATGAGTTCAACGTATTGACCACTTTCTTAGTGTCGGTGATGATAGCCTCTTCGCTATCAGGCAGTTTAGCAAGGTAGTGACGCTCTATAGTCTCGAATATAGAAAGCTCTACCTTTTTAGGGTCAACCAATACAAATTTCACCTCAGCAGGGTGTTTTTTGTAAAGCAGAGAGGTAAGCACCACGTTTATACCTACGGATTTACCTTGCCCTGTAGCCCCCGCCATTAGCAAGTGAGGCATTTTAGCAAGGTCGGTAATGAAAGGCTCGTTGCTAATAGTTTTACCAAAGGCTATAGGCAATTCCATTTCAGCATTTTGGAATTTCTGAGCCGTAATCATCGTGCGCATATAGACGGTAGTCGGTTTTTTATTAGGTACCTCAATACCTATGGTACCCTTACCAGGGATTGGTGCGATGATACGAATGCCAAGAGCTGCCAATGACAGCGCTATATCGTCTTCCAAACGCTTAATTTGGGCTATACGCGTACCTGCTACCGGTACTATTTCGTATAGGGTAACGGTAGGGCCTACGGTAGCTTTGATTTTAGAGATTTCAATCTTATAATCGGCTAAAGTTTTGATAATCTTATCATTATTCTCTTTTAGCTCTTCTTCGTTGATGATGATGCTTTTATCTTTGGGCTCGTCTAAAAGTTCTATGGTAGGGAAACGGTAGTCGCTTAGGTCTAAACGAGGGTCGTATTCGCCATAGTTTTGCACCAGTTGCTGCGCCAACTCTTCAGGGTCTACCATTGCAGGTGGTACCGTAGGGGTGATAGTAAAGGCAGGTTCTTCCTCTCTGGTATTGGTAATTTCGAGCGGACTTTCAGGGTGTAATGGCGGTATCTCTCTTTGGTGGGTGAAAGGGTCTACAGGAGTGTTTTCGCCTTGCGGGATAATAATTTCTAATGGCTCATTGTCAGCCTCTTCAGGTGCTTCGTCTTCCTCCTCTTTTTCGGTCTGTACTTCAGAAGTTACTTCGCTAACAGCAGGTTTTTCTTCCTCTTCGGGGATAGCTTGTTTAACCTTATCGGCGATGCCCTTGCCGAAGTCAATTACTTTTTCGGGGGTAAGTTGCCATTTGAAGACCGCGTATAGCAAAGCCCCTAAGATTAGCAGTAGCACGGTGCCTATCTTGCCCAAATAGTCTTGCAGCCACTGGTTGAGTTCGTAGCCTGCTGCCCCTGCAAGTACGGTAGCTTTGCCAGAGAAAAAGCCAAAAGCAGTAGATACATACACCATTTGCAGTGTGCCCCAATACCAGCGGTTTAGCAGTGGCATTTTGATATTGAGCAGCACCTTGAGCCCTGTGATGAGTATTAGCCAAAAAGCTATAATACAAGCTATTCCAAACCCTTTGTATATGAGTATATGACCGAGGTAAGCCCCTATCTTGCTCATCCAGTTTTCGGCCACCTCATCGCGTGCGCTAAGGTCAGACCAAATACTTTGGTCGGTTTGCCACGAAAAGAAAAAAGAAAAGTAGGTGAAAAGTAGAAAGAACGCCAGAAATATTAAGAAAAGCCCCACAGCAATACGGCGCTGTCTGACCTTTGCGGCATTATTTTTCTTAGGTTTTTTGTCGTCTTTTTTATCTTCTTTTTTATCGTCGGTTTGTTGCTGCTTCTTTTTAGCCATTTTTTTGTTATCAGTTAGGGGGCAAAGGTACAAATAATTTGTCAAATTGCCAATTCTGAAAAAAAAGAGGTAACAAGTTTTACCCCACTTGTTACCTCTTTTGCACTTATGAAAAATTTACTACAAACTAAGCCTTATTTGATGGCTTCTAACGCTTTGGCGTAGTTAGGTTCGTCGGTAGTTTCGGCTACTTGTTCGGTATAGACTACCTTGCCATTTTCGTCAACCACTACCACACTGCGCGATAGCAATCCTTTAAGAGGAGAATCGGTGAAAGCAATAGGATAATGCTGCTCAAAACCACCTCTGAAATCAGAAAGCATCACAAGGTTATCAATACCCTCAGCCGCGCAAAAACGCGTAAGGGCAAAAGGCAAGTCCTTAGAAATGCAAAGGATAGCCACATTGTTTAGCTTTGAAGCCTCAACGTGAAACTTGCGCACTGAGGCTGCACATACGCCTGTATCAACACTAGGGAAGATGTTTAAGATTACTTTCTTGCCTTTGAAGTCAGAAAGTTTAACTTCAGCCAAGTCGTTTTTAACGGCTGAAAAGTCAGGGGCTACGGTGCCCACTTTAGGAAGGTCGCCTGCTGTGTGAGCAGGTTCGTTATGAAATGTAATGTTTGCCATACAAAAAACTCTTTTTTTATGTTGCTTATTAAATAGCAAAAATAGTGCCAAGTGGGTGATTTGTCAATTTGTCGATTTGTCAATTTGTCGATTTGTCGATTTGTCAATTTGCCGATTTGACAATTTGTTGATGGGTGTGAGTATATTTTTCTGGTCTTGGCTATATTATTAGACGTTTATACTTCGCTCATTTTTCGCTTATCCTTCGCTCTTCCTGTATCCTTCCTATATTGTTTGTATAGGGTAGATGACTACAGAAAAAATTGCTAAATTAGCAAATTAGTAAATTAGCAAATTAGCAAATTAGCGAATTAGCGAATTGGTAAATTGAGGGTTTTCGTCTATAAAATTGGGCTTTTGGTCGATATTCTTTGTTTTACGCCTCTTAGTTGTCTTACCTTTGCATCAGTAAAATGATAAACAAAGAGAAAGCTTATGAAAAAGAATTTTTATATACTATCAATGTGTATGCTGCCTTTAGGGCTGTGGGCGCAATCTAAGCAGTGGTCGCTGACAGACTGTATTAACTATGCGGTGCAGAACAACATCAGCGTAAAGAAAACGGAACTCAATCAGCAAACGGCTGAAATCAACCTTAGTCAGGCGAAAGATAACCGCCTTCCTACCGTCAGTGGTTCGGCATCGGTAAACCTCAATAACGGTTCGGCAATTAACCAGATTTCTAACGAACGGGTGTCGCGCCGTACTTTTTCTAACAACTTTGGGGTGTCGGCTTCTATGCCGCTGTATCAGGGCAATAAACTCAATTTGCAAATAGACCGCAGTCAGCTATTGTTAGAGCAGAACGAACTGTACGTGCAAGAGGCGAAGAACAACATCACCCTGAGTGTGCTGGAAGCCTATCTGCAAGCCCTCTACAGCTATGAGGGGATAGGGGTAGCCAAGAATGCGGCGCGCTCATCGGCAGAAGAACTCAAACAAGCGCAAACTAAGTTCGCCAACGGCTCGATAGCTAAGCTCAGTTTGGCAGAGATAGAAACGCGCCACGCTAATAATGAGTACGCTATCATTCAGGCTGAAAACCAATATGCGAGTCGCGTGCTGACCCTCAAACAGCTTTTAGAACTTCCCCCTAATAGCGATTTTGCTATTGCCCTTGACCTGCAAGAAGATGACTATGTGGCGATTATCCCTAACAAAGACGAGGTTTTTGCACAAGCTAAACAGACGCTTCCTAACCTGAAAATCTATCAATCGCAACAAAAGATAGCCGAAAAGGACATCAAGATAGCCAAAGCAGGAGCGTTGCCCTCTGTTAGCTTGCAAGCGGGAGTGAATACAGGGTATTCTAACCTCAATAGTTTGGGTTATGCTACTCAGTTAGATAGCAATTTTGGTCAGACGATAGGGGCATCGCTTAATATCCCTATCTTTTCGCAAAACAAGAACAAGAATAATGTGAAGTTAGCAAAGCTCACTCAGCAGCAGTCCGTTTTAGAAGAACAACAAGCTGAAAAAGACCTTTATGCTAAGATAGAGAGCGCTTGGCAGAATGCCACCACGCACCAAGCACAACAGGCGGCTTCGCGTACGGCTCGCGATAATGCTAAATTGGCTTATGATTTGGCAGTGAAGAAACACGAGTTTGGCGGACTTACCAATACGGAACTTTTAGTAAGCCAAAATGCTTACCTAACTGCCGAACAAACGTATTTGCAAAACAAATATATGTCGGCACTCTATGTGCAGCTGCTGAAGTTTTATATGGGGGTCCTCCCCCTAACCCCCTCCCAAGGAGGGGGGATGTAGCGACGGTCATCTTTCTGAAAAAATATCCCCCCTATGATGATAAAACATCCCCCTTATACACATACTCCGCTGCGCCAGCTCGCGGACTTCCTTCAAAGGGGGAGATGCGACGTAAAAGTGATAACGCTCTGCTAACGACTAACGACTAATGACTAATAACTAATAACTAACGACTAACGACTAATAACAAAATACAATGAAAAAGAAAATCAAAAAAATCATTATTATTGCGCTACTGGCTGTAGTGGCTTTTGTGGGCTATCAGTTTTTTATGAAAGAAAAACCAATGCCTATTATATTGCAAACCGATGAGGTTACCCAAGGTGATGTGACTACCGAAGTAACTGCTACAGGTAGCGTACAACCGGTAGACGAGGTAGAAGTAGGTACCCAAGTATCGGGGTTGGTGAGCAAAATATATGTGGATTATAACAGCCAAGTGAAGAAAGGTCAGCTGTTGGCCGAGCTCGACAAAACCAATCTACAAGAAAACGTTATCAACGCGACGGCTAACTACAATTCTGCCCTTAACGAACTGAACTACTATCAGCAGAACTACGACCGCCAGAAGAAAATGTACAGTGCCCAAGTGATTAGTCAGCAGGATTATGAGCAAGCGTTGTATCAGCTTAACAATGCGAAAACCAGTGTAGCCCAACGCCTTACAACCCTCAATCAGGCGAAAACTAACTTAGGTTATGCCAATATTTATTCGCCTATCGATGGGATTATCCTTAGCAAAGAGGTAGAAGAGGGGCAAACAGTAGCCGCCTCGATGAGTGCGCCAACGCTCTTCAAAATAGCTAAAGACATCAAGCGTATGCAGGTAGAGGTGAATGTAGACGAAGCCGATATAGGGCAAGTGAAAGTAGGACAACGCGTGAGTTTTACTGTAGATGCTTACCCTCAGGAGGAGTTCGTCGGACGTGTTACCCAAGTGCGATTATCGCCTACTACTTCATCTAACGTGGTGACTTATACGGTGATAGTAGAGGCAGAAAATCCTGATGAAAAGCTAAAACCAGGGCTTACTGCTACCATCGCTATTTATACTAATGAAC
>ERZ772921.505-NODE-505-length-24013-cov-14.644419_pt1 | contig 24013 bp, 17 predicted proteins | sample MGYA00512117_ERZ772921 | MGnify/ENA primary metagenome ERZ772921 (study PRJEB29015, sample SAMEA2737944) | human oral metagenome | biome: human oral; feature: human-associated habitat; material: dental | place: China | collected 2150 ...
ATCTTTAAAGAAGCTTATGGTACAGCTTTTGAAAATATGACTCTTCATAAGAAATTAAATATATGAGTTTATTTGAAATATGCAGATGGAAGATTTTATCGCTATTTTGTATGGTGAAAGTAATACGACAAACGCCTATAGTACACATTCAGTACTATAGGCGTTTGTCGTATCCGGTATATTATTTTCTACATCCGCCGCACCCTCTTGTATTAGAGTTTGGGCCACAATAACTTTGGCTAGTATTGTTACAAGTTGTATAGCTAGAGTTATTACAATTGTATTGTGTAGTAGTATTACAATTTGTTTGAGAACCATTGCATACGTAATCGTAAGCAAATCCTGTAGATACTGCAGCAGTCACGGCTAAAAAGGTCATGACGAGCATACGTTTTGTAAATCTCATATATATCATCTCCTTAATTCTATACTTATATTGTACTACTATATGTCAACTAAAATATGATATTCTATACATATATACTATTTGAGAGACATTATGTGAAAGGATGAGAGTCTATTATGAAACGTGTATTGATGGCGGCACTATGTTTAAGTTGTGTGACATTGGGAAGCCAAGCAATTGATATTAATATACCAGGTGCAGATTCTACAGTACCCAAGGATGCATATCAGAACTATCGTAAGGCTGGTAATGAAGTCCAAAAGACTGAAAATATTATAGCTAATCAAATACGAGATGAATATAACAATAATGGGTCTAAAAAATGGTCACTAAATGAGTTGTTATACTTTACTAAGGAATTGTATCATTCCACAAAACAGTCATCTTCTGTTTTTATTCTTAAGGATAATGGGGCAAATATTAAATTTACTGTACCAGAGAGTAGTCAATTTGGTAAAACTATAAAAGGGGACCCATTAACTACAGAGGTTCAAAAAGGAAATTTCCGCTTAATTGAAGGCAATATACATTATACTATTCGTAAGAGTGGTGAAAGTCAAGTTAAAGAAAATTCGTTCTCGTATCCTACTGTTAGAAATGCTACATGGGAGATTGGGCAGACTAAAAGTGGAGCTTTAGAAGGGGCTATTAACTTTGGCGTAAAGTCCGATCCTTCGCTGTCTTATCATATTAGTTATGATTTAATTAAGAAAAAGGAATTAGAGCTATTAAAGACACATGATCAGCAATACGTGTATAAAGAGCTAATGTCACCATTAGTTAATTATGTACTACCTTCGATTGAGCCTGCAAAACAAATACTTTCAAAAACAAAACCAATAACTATTAATGGATTCACGTTCCAAACGTTAAAATCAAGTGATTTAGTGTATCATGGCCCTGATAATGATTTAATTTATATCTATGATGGTAAAAAATATCGTGAAGGTATCATGGTGAGAGAATTAAAACCGGAAGAGTTGGCTAATCGTCATCAAATTAATTATAAATTGATACGATTCTTCATTATGTATAAGCCATATTCTGATTTCAAGCCAATTCAATACGCAACGGTTTGGAATGATGCCACTCCTGCTATCTATATGGAAGTAGAACGATCTAAATCTAGAATGTACATTCAATCACTATATGATGATAAATATTTATATACTCACTTTATAATGGCCGATTTAGATTATAAAACACCATCAAAAGACTTACGCGATATAGTTCAATATGTAGACAATGCAAATGACAAAGATAAATATGCTAAAAGCCAAGCTGGGATGGGAGCTATACCTAAAGGTATATATGAAAACTCATCTGTAAAATAAGGGGAAAATAGTCAATCTATGATATAATCTTGACTTGATTTCCAATTTAGTTCATAAAAATATATATGTAAGTTTTACCACATGTATTCACTATTACTATAGTAAAGTGTTTATATGTGGTATTTTTTATAGTAAAATTAAGATAATTACTATGAATAAATTATGAAAATACAGGAGATATTATGGGGGCGGAATTAAATCAAAAATTATTTAGTGCTGCAGATAGTTTGCGTGGCAAAATGAGTGCTGATCAATATAAAGATTATCTTTTAGGGCTAATCTTTTATAAATATTTATCTGATAAATTATTAGAGTCTACAGTTGTAAAAGCTTATAAATCCCTTGATGAATATGATACAGTAGCAAAGCAAACAGAATTGTATAAATCTTATATTTTAAATGATAAAAGCAAGGCGTTTTTTATTGCGACTATGTCAGATACGTTAGGGTATCATATAGAACCGCAATATCTTTTTAGTGAACTTGCTAATTCTGTTAAGGATAACTCTTTTGAATTGGTTCATTTGAGAAATGCTTTTGTACGATTGGAAACGGCATACAAACAGTTTGAGGGGCTATTTGATGATATTGATTTAGATTCAAAACAACTTGGTGTAGATGTGAATCAACGAAATATTACCATTAGTGAAGTTATTAAAAAACTAGATGAAGTTGATGTGTTAGGTCATGATGGTGATGTGATTGGCGATGCATATGAATATCTGATTGGTGAATTTGCTGCTGGCTCAGGTAAAAAAGCAGGTGAGTTTTACACCCCCCAACAAGTATCTAATATGATGGCTCAAATTGTAACAATTGGACAAGAGGATACACCATCGTTTACTGTATACGACCCTACAATGGGTTCTGGTTCATTGATGCTAAATGTACGTAAGTATTTAAATAATCCAGATCGTGTACAATACCATGGACAAGAACTTAACGTAACTACATATAATCTTGCACGTATGAATCTTATTCTTCATGAAGTAAATGCTGAAGATCAACGTCTACATAATGGGGATACACTAAATAAAGACTGGCCGACAGATGAGCCGTATATGTTTGATTCTGTAGTTATGAATCCTCCATACTCTGCAAAGTGGTCTGCAGATCCTACATTTATGGATGATGCACGTTTTAACCGTTATGGAAAGTTAGCACCTAAATCTAAAGCTGATTTTGCTTTTCTCTTACATGGGTTTTATCATTTAAAAACATCTGGTACTATGGCAATTGTTTTGCCACATGGGGTTTTGTTTAGAGGGGCAGCAGAAGGTATAATTCGAAAAAAATTATTAGAAGATGGAAGTATTTATGCGGTGATTGGGATGCCTGCAAATCTATTTTTTGGAACATCTATACCGACTACTGTAATTATTCTTAAAAAGAATCGCCCAGGACGTGATGTGTTATTCATTGATGCAAGCAATAATTTCACAAAATTCAAAAATCAGAATAAATTAGAACCAGAGCACATAAAACGCATTGTTGATACTTATAAAAATCGTGAAAGTATTGAAAAGTACTCTTATTTAGCACCATTTGAAGAAATTAAAGAAAATGATTTTAACCTAAATATTCCACGCTATGTTGATACATTCGAAGAAGAAGCTCCTATTGACATGGTTGTACTTGGCAAAGAGATGAAAGCTATTAAGGAAGAAGAAGCTAAATTAGAAAAAGAGATTTATGATATGCTTCTTCAGTTAGACTGTACTGATGAAGATAAAGACTGGTTAAATGGTGTACTTGAGGTATTTAATTATGGCAAATAAACCAAGAATACGATTTAGGGGATTTACTGAAGATTGGGAACAGCGTAAGTTAATATATATTTTTAATGACTTTATTGTACCTATGAGAGATAAGCCGAAAGTTTTTTCTGGTACAACCCCTTGGACTCGAATTGAGGATATTGAAGGAAGATATATAAATACTAGTTTATCTGGCCAATTTGTATCGGATGAAACTATAAAATCAATGAACTTAAAAGTTATACCGAAAGGATCATTAATTGTTTCGGCTAGTGCTACATTTGGTGTAGTTGCGATTGTTAATAATGATTTGATTACAAACCAAACCTTTATAGGCCTAGTTCCTAACAAAGATTTTGATATCGATTTCTTATATTCTTTATTTGAAGCACCAACAACTAAAGGTAAATTATTAAAGTTATCTGCGGGGTCGACAATCTTTTACATAGCTAGAGAGTCCTTTGAGAATTTAGTGTTATCAGTTCCAAGTAAAGAAGAGCAAATAAAAATTTCGAAGGTATTTAAGTCTATTGATGACTCTATTACCCTTCATCAGTGTAAGCTTAAAAAACTCAATTTAGCTAAAAAATCATTGTTACAAAAATTATTTCCAAGAAATGGAAGTCAAATTCCAGGGGTTAGATTTAAAGGGTTTACTGATGCTTGGGAACAGCGTAAGTTAGGAGATATAGCTACATTCTCAAAAGGTAATGGCTATTCTAAATCAGATTTATCAGCTTCTGGAAATCCAATCATCCTGTATGGTCGTCTTTATACAAATTATGAAACCACTATTAGGAATGTAGATACATTTGTTGAATTAAAGGATAAATCAGTTATTAGTCAAGGTGGTGAAGTAATAGTTCCAGCATCAGGGGAAACTGCAGAGGATATTTCTCGTGCTTCAGTTGTCAAAAATCAAGGAGTTATTATTGGTGGAGATTTGAATGTAATAAAAGTAAATAGCCTATTGGATCCAACATTTTTAGCGTTGACTATCTCAAATGGAGAGCAACAGAAAGAGTTGAGTAAACGAGCTCAAGGAAAGTCAGTAGTTCATTTACATAATTCCGATTTACAAGAAGTTAATTTAATATTTCCGCTACTTAATGAACAAAAAGAGATTTCAACTATTTTTGAGAAGATGGATAATATTATTACCCTTCATCAGCGTAAGTTAGAAAGGTTACAAGAAGTAAAAAAAGGCTTGCTTCAAAAAATGTTTGTATAGAATTACAGGGATAACTATATGGGGAAATTAAATAATACAAAAGAAGCTCAGCTCGAACAAAATCTAATTGATTTACTTTGTGCACAACATGGACAATGGACTTTTCGTTCGGATTTAAAAACAGAAGAAGATTTATGGAACAATTTACGTAATATTATTGAGATTCGAAATAAAAGTGAACTTAATGATAATATGTTAACTGATAGTGAGTTTGAGCGAATTCGATCAGAAATATTGGCAAATACTAAAACGCCATTTGAAGCCGCAAAATGGCTGCGTGGTGAAAAGGGAAAGTGTTCAGTTGTTCTGGAAAGAGATAATGGTTTAGGGCGTATAGAGTTAATTATTTATTCTAGTATTGAAAAAAATGGTGGTTTTTCCTCTTATGAAATAGTACATCAAATTGCAAAAAATAAATCTAACTTAGAAGAACGAAGTCGTCGATTTGATATTACTTTATTGATAAGTGGTCTGCCGATTATTCAAATAGAATTAAAGACAGCCATAGCAAAGGATGGGGTTAAGCAAGCCTATTATCAAATAGAAAAATATATTGATGAAGGGACATTTTCAAATACTATATTCCAAACGCTACAGCTATATGTTATGTCTAATGAACAAACGACTCGATATATGGCTGCTGCTCCAAAAGGTGAGTTACAAGAAAAATTTATGTTTGGTTGGCGAACTCGAGATAATACAAGGGTTGAGAATATTAATGAGTTTGCAAAGCAGGTATTAAATATTCCAAGAGCTCATGAATTAGTATCTGAATATATGATTCTTAGTGAAGAAGTAAGCAGTAAGATATTAATGGTCTTACACCCATACCAAATTCATGCTATAGAAGCAATTTTTGAGGCTGCAAGTAAACATCAATCTGGTTATATTTGGCATGCAACTGGTTCAGGTAAGACTATAACTAGTTTTGTATCTACAAAACTACTTGCCCAAAAGAGTGGGATAGATAGAACTATTATGCTGTTAGATAGAAAAGATTTAGATAATCAAACGACATCAGAGTTTACTAAATTTGCCTCTGCTTACTCAACAGGTGTAAATACTAACAAAAATACACTTATAGTCGGCACGGGGAATACCGAGGAGCTTTCAAATGCTCTTAAACAGGATTCAAGTTCTAATGTAGTAATTGTGACTACACGCCAAAAACTAAATAAGGCTGTTGAATACTTACAAGAAAAAGAACCAGGAAGACTTGCTAACCTTCGAGGAAAACATATTGTATTTATTGTTGATGAATGTCATAGAGCTATTAGTGCTCAAAATATGGATGATATTAAAGAAGTATTTCCAAAATCGACATGGTTTGGATTTACAGGTACACCTATTTTTGAGGAGAATAAAAAGAGTTCTGATGGTCAATATGCCCGCACTACACATGATCAATATGGAGAAGTTTTACATCGATATACTATAAAAAATGCGCTTGAAGATGGATCTGTATTGGGATTTCAGGTAGAACATGAATCTACTATACATCAGGATGAACTGGCGAATGTAGTGTATCGAGCAATGCGTTCGGAAGAAAAAAATATTAATTATACTGATGAGGAGCTAGTGTCTACTATTGAATCTATGAAGGATATTGATAAAGAGCAGTATTTACAGAGTACACATTATGAGTCAGATGACCATATTCAATCTGTAATTCGCAAAATTTTAAGCCCTAACAATGCATATAGTAAATTTGTATTCAAAGATGGTAAGCCAACAATGTCTGCTATTTTGACAACTAGTTCCATTGATATGGCAAAGCGTTATTATAAGGCAATTAAGAAATTTACAGCCGATAAGAACTGGTTAGAAACACAGTTTCCCAATAATCCTTTGCGCCAGGGTGCGGTTATGAATGATCCAGATTTTCCACGTGTGGCAATTACATACTCTTTAGAGGAGAACACAAAGGATTCAGCATTAAAAGAAACTGAAATGGCTGAGATTATTGATGAGTATAATCAGATGTTTGGGACCTCTTGGTCTATTGAAAGTATTAATCGTTATAATGGTGACATTAACAATAGACTGGCTCGCAAAAAGGGTGAGTTTAAAGAATTTGGTAAACATTTAGATTTAGTTATTGTTGTAGATCGATTATTAACAGGATTTGATGCTCCTAGATGTCAAACCTTGTTTGTAGATCGGAACTTACAATATGCTGGACTTATACAAGCATTTTCTAGAACTAATCGAACATATAAAGGGAAAGATAAAGGTTTGATTACAACCTTTAGAAAACCTGCGACGATGAAGGAACATGTATATGCAGCAACTCGGTTGTATTCTCAAACGAATAATAATAGTAGTTTGATCTACCCAACATATGAAGAATCTAAAAAGAAGTTTAATGCTGCATATACAGCTTTAGTAAAATTAGAGGCTATAAATCCAAATAATCCTATTACTGAATATGCTCCCGTTTCAGATCGAATTAACTTTGTGAAGTGCTTCCAGGATTTAAATAAAGCTTATCGTGCTATTGCCTCATATGATGACTTTAACATAGAACTTGATAATGACAAACATGGTACCTTTTCTAAAAAGATTGCAATTATAGAAGACAATATTGGCTTATATAATACGATAAAAGCATCCTTAAAACCTGATGATAAGAATGAACCTGGTATTGAATTAATTGATTTCTTTGATTCTAGTACAGTACAGACATATACAGTTGATAAAAGCTATATAGATGCTTTATTAAGTGAATATGAGGCGAACAGTCAAGATACTCGTGCAAAAATTGAAGATGCTTTAACAAAGTTAAATAAAAGTGAATCAGTGCGAAATATTTATAAACATATTCTTGATGATATTGATACACAGGTGATAGATAAAGATAGTAATCTATTGAAAATAAAAAGAGAATATTTTACTAAAGCTTATGACTCTATTGTTGAATCCTTTGCATCAACATGGTGTGTTGATCCGGATGAACTTATGGTTTCTGTAAATCAATCTACACTAGGTGAAGATATATACAATAAAAATAGAATAGTAGGTAGTGCTAACTATCCTGTATATGTACAACAACACCCTGATTCTGATCCATTTTCATACCCTCAACACATGATAGAAGCATGGGAAGTATGTTTGTCTGATGAAGTTATACCGTTAAGAGATGAATTGAAGTAGCAACATAAAATCTTAAAGTATATTTGTTAATAATAGAATATCCGAAGTTTTGTCCGTATATGGTCAGAAATGTTTAGAAATGTTTAGATTTGGTCGTATTAGACATTATATGGTGTTTAATACGGCTTTTTATTTTCTTGGGAACAGCGTAATCTGGGAAATTTAGCTGAAATTGTACGTGGTGCATCTCCAAGACCGATAAGTGATTCAAAATGGTTTGATAATAATTCAGATGTAGGTTGGTTAAGAATTTCAGATGTTACAGCCCAAGATGGTCGAATTCAATATTTAGAACAAAAAATATCTAAATTAGGTCAAGATAAAACTCGTGTTGTAAAAACACCACATTTATTATTGAGTATTGCCGCAACAGTAGGAAAACCTGTAATCAATTACGTTCCAACAGGTGTTCATGATGGTTTTTTAATTTTTTTAAATCCTAAATTTAATATTTTATATGCTTTCTGGTGGCTAGAAATGTTCCGAGAAGAATGGAATAAGTATGGTCAACCAGGTAGTCAAGTGAATTTAAATTCTGATTTAGTAAAAAATCAAGTTATTAATATACCAAATGAAAAAGAACAAGAAAAAATTAGTTCATTTTTAGAGGCTCTTGATAGAATTATTACCCTTCATCAGCAAGAGCCATTTCTATGTGGGAACAGCGTAAATGGTGGGGTAGAATTATGTTGACAATAGAGGAAAAATCCGAACTATTTTATATTTATTACGAAAAGTGGATACGAATTTATAAAGAAGGGGCTATTCGTAATGTAACAATGCGAAAATATGAGATAACTCTATTATGGTTAAAAAAATTAGTTCCTGAACTTAAGCTTTCACAATTAAACAGAATATCGTATCAACAATTATTAAATGATTATGCAGAGTTTCATGAACGACAAACAACAATGGACTTTCATCATCAAATTAAAGCAGCTATATTGGATGCAGTAGATGAAGGATTTATTGATAGGGATCCGACACGGAAGGCTATTATAAAAGGTCGGTCACCGAGAATAAAGAAAATCAAATATCTAAATCAGTTTGAATTACATACCTTGTTAGTTAACTTGAAGTTGACATCCGAGATTAACTGGGATTGGTTGATATTGATAATAGCAAAAACTGGGATGCGATTTTCAGAAGCTTTAGCATTAACGCCAAAGGATTTTGATTTTTTACATCAATCATTGATTGTGGATAAAACGTGGGATTATAAAGGAAATGGTGGATTCCTGCCAACGAAGAATCGCTCATCAGTGAGAAAAATACAGCTTGATTGGCAAACAATCATAAAGTTCTCAGAACTAATTAAAGGCTTACCTGAAGATAAGCCTATATTTGTGAAAGGTCGTGTATTCAATTCGACAATAAATGGTGTATTAGAACGGTATTGTAAAAAGTTGGGAATACCAGTCATATCAATTCATGGTTTACGACATACTCATGCCTCGTTGTTACTTTTCGCAGGGGTATCGATTGCAAGTGTTGCAAGAAGACTAGGGCATGCAAGTATGACGACGACACAAAAAACATATATCCATATTATTCAAGAAATGGAAAATAGAGATATTGATCTAGTGATGCGATCTATGGCTGGATTAGCATGAGAATTATTATATAGAAATGGCTTTTACTGATGAAGGGTAATAGTTTGACTTATATAATCTAATAATTCAATAATTTTATTTTGTTCTTCCAATGTAGGAGCTAAAAAAATAAAATTTCTAATTTGATTAAGCGCAATAAATTTTTGTGTCCCACCTGCATTTTCACGAGCTATATAATTGTCAAAAACTTTTGAAGACAATAAATGGTAGATAAACCTATTATTTACAATAATCCCTTCTTTTATCAATGCAACATTTTTTATTGCAAAGCCTGTATGCTCTACTATGGCTGGATTTCCTATGGTACCTATCATCCCAAACAAAATATCCCCCGAATATACCTTAGATCGCTTATTAATCTCATCAAAGTCTTGTTTAGAAATAAACGAGCAGTCTGAGAAATCTATACTACCATCTTTTAGATTCTTTGATGTAACTAATGGAAAGCCATCGTTATAGAATTTAGGTGAGTCATGAGTTCCATCCCTGACATCAGCTACATCACCCAACTTACGCTGTTCCCAAGTAATTTTAAGGAGATAAATATGCAGAATTTTGATAATTATAATTATGAAAAATATGAAAAAATGAGTGAAACTGAGTTTCGATTAAAGGTAAGTGAATTAGAGTTGAAATTGTCTGAAATTGGATTATCTTTAATTAAAGAATATGCTAGTGGCGGCTTAAAGACACTACTTTTATTAAATGGTGCAGCTGGTATAGCTATCTTAGCTTTTCTAGGAAATATTTTGGGAACTGAATTTGAACGTTGGATTAGAGGGATTGCATGGGGATTAGTTTTCTTTTCGATAGGTGCCTTTTTTTCAACTATTTCTTGGTTATTTGCCTATATATCACAAACATATTATAACGAAGCTAATGGTAATGATAAAATGATTAAGAATGGTACTATCTGGCGTAATACTACAATTATAACTGTTGTTGTTAGTGGAATCGCTTTTCTTGTTGGTGGATTTTTGATATTTTATGTTATAACTAGTTATTAAATTACTATGAAATAAATGAGAAACATAAGATGTTCTTATTTGAGTAATATCTTTAAGAAACAGTCTGACTTTACGGTTGAACTGTTTTTATTTGATTTTCATGAAATCTCTTTCTTCTACCTGTATAATGTTTTCATTAGTCTAATGAGAGGGTAGGTATAGATGAAAGATACTGCAAAGCAAATTATAAAGTATTGGTATTCACTTGAATGTTTGCAACCGAAAGAGGTTCCTAAGTATAAAGCAATTCCTAAGAAGTATGTTAATGAGCTTGTATTTACTACTGAGAATGATACAACTACTATTTATCAACAGTCTGTAATAAAACCTTATTGGAAAAGAACAAATTCGCGTGTTTCTACGTATGTAGTCCCGTTACCAAATGATCCTTATAATTACTCTATTACTGATGAGATTAAATATTTTAAGGATGAAAAGGACTATGTTTTAGATGATGAACATGCTGTTCTATTATGTGTAGTTAAAGGGACTGAAGTATTAGAGGCCTTCATTGATAAATTAGAAATTGAATATCCTGAAAAACAATATTTAGGAAATGTGTATAGTGCATCATTTATTGTTGATGCAGAGGGATACTATAAAGAGGGCAGTCTACAAATTGCTCCCTTTATTTGGGTGATTTATCAAATGATGTCTCAGCCTGATGTGGAGTTTAAAGACATTAAGTTAGATGGATGGGATGAGGTTGTTAAAGAAATCGAGGATGGTTTTAATCTTCCTGAGGAAAAGGTATCCCTTGATAAGGCTGCACGTGTGATCAATGCGTATATACAAGAGCATATCTTGGATCCTATGGGCGTTACCATGTTTCGTGCCGGTGATATTTATGGTTATTGTGGTTTTAAGGAAGAGGAAATTCAGCTTGTTAAAGCTGATACAATGCCTATTAATGATTTAAAATCTAGTTTTTTCCTTGATGATTTACAGTTGGTCTTACGGCACATTGATACATTAAAGGATGATGATAAGGTATTATCTTATATTAATAGTCTTAATCAGGATATTGAGCATTATGATTTGTTGAAAGATACTAAGCAGATGCGTAAATGGTATAATCCGAAGGTATTACCATATGGTAGATGGCCTTCAAAGTTTAACTTATCCTTTATGCAGCAAATTGCTGTTAATATTGCTAAGGAGAATCCTAAAGACGTCTTTTCTGTTAATGGGCCTCCTGGTACAGGAAAAACTACGTTATTGAAGGATATCATTGCTAGTAATATTGTTGAACGTGCTGCTAAGTTTTGTGAAAGTAATCATGTAAATGATATCTTCAAAAAGGTTGTGGGCCGAGATGGGATCTCTTTTTACTATGATATACCTAGTGATATTGCATTATATGGCATGCTGGTGCTTTCATCAAATAATAAGGCCGTTGAAAATATTACATTAGAATTGCCAAATATTTCCTCTGTGGAAGAGGGGACTAATGGGTCTACATTATTTCATCCAGATTCCTCTAATCAACAGGTTGATTTATCTTATTTTGCTAAGGATAAGAAGTATCAATTTGTTAAATCTAATGAGGTATATTTTACCTTTTTAGCAGATCGTTTAGCAGAGAGTAATGAACAATGGGGCTTAATTTCTGCGAGACTTGGTAAGAAGTCTAATATAAACACATTTATGCCAGTATTAGATGTATTATCCTCAGATATGTCCTCTATTATGCGTATGCCTAGTGCTCAAGATGCTTTTGAAAGTGCCAAGAAACAGTTTCAGGCTCAACATAATCTTGTAAAAGCATTATTTACTTATGTAACAGTCTATGAAGAGAATATTCATTTGATTCAAGAATTAAAGGGTAAAATCGATAAATTAAAAGAGGAAGTTCTTGTAATCAATGAACAATTAAGTAAGTATGATGATTTAGATGATAATTTGTTGAAGTTGATAGAGCGTAAAAATAGTATTGAGTCTAAATTAATAGAGTTGAACAGCAAACGTTCTATTATTGATAAGATTTGGAGTGCTACTAACTGGTCTATTTTAGAAGCCATGAGTAATGCTGCATTGTTATCAGTTATTGAAGACGAGACTACAAAGCTTCAAAATGTTAAAGGTGAATTAGATGCATTACACCAGTTGGTTAATGAGCGTGAATCTATAATCAATACGAAAGATGGTTTATTAGCTGATATTAAAGGGCTTGATAATACTCTTCAAAAAATAGAAGAAACACAGCAAGATATTTTAGGTATATTAAAAACTGATAATAAAGACACTATACATTGTTTTAATGATATAGTATCAAATTTAATGTCACTTCATGAGGACCGAGCAGAGGCCCATACAGCGTTCTTATATATGTGCAACTACTTAAATGAATGTAGAGAACGTTTATTATATGATGCTTTACAATTGCAAAAGGCTGTTGTTGTGAGTGATGCTTTCAGAAAAAATATGCAATTACTTAGTCAGTATTGGGGCTCATTAAATGATAGGAAAAATTTACAGAAAAATTTTGACCTTGATGCTATATTCCCTGCATTACTTAATTCCTTGATGATTGCAGTACCAGTTATTTCCTCCACCTTTGCTGCTGTGGAGAGATTTTTGATTAATTGTAAATCTGAAAGTTCGTTAGGTACAATTATTATCGATGAAGCAGGACAAGCGTCACCTCATATGCTTGTAGGGGCATTATTCCGTGCGCAAAAGGCAATAGTAGTTGGTGATCCTAAACAGATTGAACCAGTACAAACTGTACAGGATTTGTTTGTCGAAAAAATTGGTGGCGAAGGTATTGGAAAATATCGGAGTAAAGAGCTATCTGTACAAAGTTTAGCTGATGCACAAAATCCGTTTGGAGGTATTATCAAAAATCTTGATAGTTCTGAATCTTGGGTCGGTTGCCCGCTCGTTATTCATAGACGCTGTAAAGATCCAATGTTTACAGTTGCTAATGAGTTATCTTATGGTGGTTTCATGATTAATAAGACTATGAGTCCTAAAGAGCCTATTGAGCCATGCAAAGAGAGCTGTTGGATAACATATGATACAAGTAATATTGAATCTACTTCGGGTAAAGATCGATATATACAATTACAAGGTCAAATTGCTTTTGAATTGATTCAAAAGCTACGAGCAAGAAATGTGGAGTTTAAAGATATTTTTATCATTACACCATTTACTAGTGTTGCATATGGGTTTAAAAAGTATATGGAATCCCTTAGTAATGATATTGTGAATTGGACTAAAGAGGATAATAAGAAAGACTGGTTAGATGATAATATCGGTACGGTTCATACCTTCCAAGGTAAAGAAGCTAAAGTCGTTATTTATATGTTAGGCTGTCAAAGCGATGACTCTGCTAATGGAGCTATTAAATGGGTTAACGCCAATAATGTAAATGTAGCCTTTACAAGAGCAAGGGAGTATATCTATGTTATTGGTGATGCAGTGAAATGGGCAGAACTCAATAAAAATCTTGCATTTGCACAAAGATATCTACCTGTATATACTTTGGAGGATTTTTAAGTAAATCCATGAGTTGCGTAACGAGAATAAGATATTGCCATTCTTTTGAATAATGAAGATTTATAGAAACAAACAGAGGAAAGCAATCATATGATTTCTTTCCCTGTTTTAATATGATATAATTTATACCCAAGTGAGGCATAAATGGTTTGGTCGCCAGACTTCGCTTCTAGTATTTAAAATTGAAGAAACGGTCTGACATCATGTCAGGCCGTTTCTTCATGTTTAAATGGAGTTATTAGTTGTGTAACTCTCGTTTTCCGTATAATTTCAGGACTATAGCAATAATTGTATTTAACACAAATAGAGCGGCAAAACATTCTAAAGCAGTAGTATAGCCATATCCTGCTTCGTGAAAGTATGATACGAGCATAGGGCCTGCGATGCCCGCTAATCCCCAAGCAGTTAGAATACGGCCATGAATAGTCGATAGTTGACGTATACCATAGAGGTCAGCTAGATATGCTGGCATACAGGAGAATCCGCCGCCATAGCATGTGATAATGAGAAGAATTAAAATTTGGAATGTTAGCGCACTATTGGTTTGGGCGAGTAGATAGAATGCGACGATTTCTATAATAAAGAATAGTATGTAAGTTTGTGCTCGACCAAGGTAATCAGAGATAGTAGACCATGCAATGCGCCCACCGCCATTGAAGATACCGATGATACCAACCAGTGATGCAGCTGCTGTAGGTGTCATACCAATGGCTTCTTGCGCCATAGGGGAGGCTAAGGATAGGAGGCCTATACCACAGGTAATATTAATAAAGAATACCCACCAAAGGGCACCGAATTGCCAAGTTTTCATGGCATCATTGGCTAGCATGCCATGGGTATGAACGTACATGGTAGATCTATCCTTACTAGTTCGAGTGGGGTGTTTTTGTTGAGGTGCTTTCAAATAGAGTGAAGAGGCGCCCATAATTACGAGATAGATTACACCGAGGATAATGAAAGTATCCACCAATCCAACCTGAGCTACAAGGTATTGCATAAGAGGCCCTGCAATGAGAGAAGCAAAGCCAAAACCCATAATAGCTAAACCAGTAGCAAACCCTGGGCGATTTGGAAAGTATTTCACGAGTGTAGAAACTGGTGTTATATAACCAATGCCTAGTCCAATGCCACCGATGATGCCGTAGAAGAGGTAGAGTAAGGTAAGATTATGTATGCTAAGTGCATAGGCCGTACCGAATAATCCGGTTACCCAGAATAACATAGCGAGAAGACCACTTTTTTTAGGACCTATTTTTTCTGCAAAAGATCCAAGAAAACCTGCAGATAGTCCGAGCATTAAAATGGCTAAAGAGAATGTCCATGTTGTTTGCGATAAGGTAAAACCCATATCTGCCATGATTGGACGTGTGAGTACACTCCATGCATATACGCTACCAATGGATATGTGCAAACCAATGGCTGCTAATGCAATAAACCAACGATTTCTCATAAGAAAACTCCTTTCATATAGGTGAGATATTCAGATATAGATAAAGAAGCATTTGTTACGAGAAGGCGATAAAAAAGACCATCTGAACAAAAGCTTGCCCAGACGGTCGGCTATCACACAATGTGTGCTACTGTGCATGTAGTTAATTCTACGTATCCGTCAGCCCAGTAGGAATATATTACAAATATATCAATTGAAAGGACATCTTGTCGGTGATATAAGTCACTATCGTATGCACTATGAGGATTTATAAAAGAAAACAAGGAAAGAAATCCTTAGATTCCTTTCCTTATTTAAATATGATATAATTTATATCAAAGTGAGGCATAAATGGTTTCGACGCCAGACTTCGCTTCTAGATTTATTGAATTGAAGAAACGGTCTGACTTCTATGTCGGGCCTTTTTTCATACTACGATTAGAAAGCTAGCTTTCAGCTAGAGGTCAATCACTTTGCTGCCATGATAATGGTCGCTACAAGTATGCCAAAGGAAATCATGAGTGATAACACTTTGAATGTACTCATATTGATCACCGCCAATCTCTAGAAGATTAGCAAAGGCTGGACCCATTTAGAGGCCTCAAGTTCAATATAGTGTTGTCAATTATAAAAGTAAATAGATGAGAGGTTCCTAATAGTCACCTAGGTGACCAATAGGAACCTCTTTCGTTTTGTAATTATTTTCATCGACGTATTCTTATTATGTTACAATACAGTTATATTAGTGTTCAATGGGGGATGTGTGTATGAAACGTTATATTACACTACTTAGTCTAGGCTTGTGTTTAGCCGTACCGATGCTTTCACAAGCTAGCGATATAAAGCCTTTTATGCATGTTACGAATGTACATAATGGCCAATATGATGAGGCATTAGATTCTATGACAGACATAAAGTTTTATGGACCTTATCAATTCCGAGTATTAAAGGATGCCATTGAAACGCAGGGCGAAACAAAGGATATTGATGGTAGAGTGTTTAGAACCTCTGATGGCGTATTTATGCATGTAAAGGCTAGATCTATCGATAGTACTAGCCCTACTCTTGATAATGAGGTTAATAAGTTTATCAAGGACAGAACAGTTCCTGAACCTACAGTTAAGATGGTATTGCCTGTTAAGCATGATGTAATAGAGGTTGATAATGATGGCGTGCGTAGTTTACTAGCTGAATTTATGTATGGGTGGACATTAGAGTATCGAACGGATATGGTATTGGTGACAGATTATGAAGATACTCGATATTACTATAAATTACAGTTTTATCGACATAAGTTACCTGAAGGTGTTCGTATGGAGCAGTTGCGCCAAATGATTATGGATGCGCAGTTTAGTTATAAATAAGTGATATCTAATTAGCACAATATAGTTATAAATAAAAAGAGGTTTCTAATGGTCACAGTAGTGACTTATAGGAACCTCTTTTATTGTGCAAGTAATTTATATAGTTAGTAAACTATTACAGAATGCTTTTACCCAAAGGGAATACAGTTTTGATGGCGCATCTATGTGAAAGTACCGCCTCATAAACGTAACATATATCATATTTTTACAGGTAATAAATTTGGAAATTACGTTGTAAATGCTTTAATTTACATGAATTTGTTATAGGGTTATATTATTTATAAGTATTTTTTTTTGATTAGTGGTGGTTTTATATATTTTACAATTGCGATAGATATAGCAATTGTAAAAGCTATCAAAAAGGATTCTTTTGCGAAGCTAATGGCAATAGTTTCTTGTCCCATTAGCATATAATAAATGGATCGATAAAAGCTGAGCCCTGGTAGTAAAGGGAATAAGCTAGTCATTAGGAAGACTATAGCAGGGCATTTTCGTTTAACTGCCAGTACTCTTGAAGAAATGGCAATGATAAAACCACTGATGAATATGGAGAGCATAACATTAGACTGTAGTGAAGATAATATTAAGAACAAGAACCATGAGATGAATCCTAATATTGTACAATCGATAAAATGTTGTTTAGCTACACGGAATAAGATTGCAAATGCTGTAGTACCAATACCAGCCATTATACTACGCATAAACATAGAGGTTAAGGAATTAGTATCTAAATTAGAGGTATAAAGAGGAATCATTTGTATGTTGAAGAGTAGTGATTGTACTACTGCGACCCCTACAGCCATGGAAATACAGGTAAGTAACGCACCCATCATAAGGGTTATTCCTGTATTATAGTTATTCTGGCTATACTCTCTAATAGCATTGACGAAAGGAACTCCGGGAACAATGTCAATCATGGCTCCTAGTAATATAACTGATAGGTTGGAGCCTAATTCAAAGTGGATAAAGAGATTACCCAATAAGGCTATTAGAATACTACCTAAAATGGTAATCAATACATCAGAGCTAAGTATGCGTTTGATGGTACACAAATAGATACCTAATACCAAACCTATAATACCGGCAATTATAGAGTCTGTTATAGAACTACCAATTGCATAGCTAAAGCCCGAAGCTCCTAACATATAAGCTACTAATCTCCAAAAAAAAGAATAGTCTGACATGGTATCAATTTGATTAAGTTCACTTTCAATCTCCTCAATAGTAATATTTTTTTGTGTGACACGTCGGGAGAGAGCATTAACAGATTCAATTTTACTGAGGTTAATATCGACTTCAGGAACGTTACAAATACGAGTAATTTCAGTTCCATCAGCTTTCTTAGCAGTTGCAAAAATACCTCTATTGGATACGTAGGCTTCTAAATCTTTAAAATTCATAGCTCGTGCTATGTAGTTCATAGTATCCTCTGTACGACTGATTTCAGCACCACTACTAAGAAGTATTTTCCCAGCTTTTAATATAATTTCTAATTCTACACTGGTCATTATTTCCTCGTTATTCATTTTACTTCATTGTTATTTATATTGGACTTTTTGATAGGTCTACCTTTAGAAGATTCAGTTGATTTTGATTCTTCCTGTTGTTCTTGTAGAATATTAATATTTTGATGTATAACTTCTTCGTCTATTGAGAGATGCTCTTCCACATAGTCTTTTAGCTCTTGAACTGTTTCCGTATTTGAAAGTATTTCTTTTGCTTCATTATGAATATCTTCTTTAAGAGATTTTGTATCTGCTTGACTAATATCACCTAATGTATGGAATAGTTCACGTTCTTCTTCTGATAGTGTTTTGTGAGGGCTATGTTTTTTTAATGATAAATGGAGCATCTTTCTTCGGAAGAGTTTTTCCATAATGATATCTTTACGATCACGGAGCCAGCCATAAATAAGAATAATTAGGAGTAATAGTCCCATATAACCGAGAATTGGGTAGAGGATACTAATCAAATCTTTAAAACCAAAGAAACTACATATATATCCTATAGTTACTGCAAAAATAATAACAATTCTCATTCTTTTTGTACTGCCGTTGGCAAAACGTCTAGCAATAGAATAAAAAAGAGAGAATGCTGTATTAAAAATAAGTGAAAAGACTGTGATTGCATATATATATGCTAGCCAAGGATGAATTTGATTGGCAATAGCAAGAATCGGCAAATCTGCATCTTTTACTGTATCTAGATTTGCATAAATAGAGATAGCTGCTATAAAAACAACTAATCCGACTAATAGGCCGCCACGAGTGCCACCTTTTTCAGCAATACCAATACGAACAACAGAACCACCTAAAATAAAGGCCATAGAAACAGCTGTCATAGCACATAGAGAATAATAATTAATGACAGAAAACCATACATTGCTTGTGGCTGGTTTGATTGTGTGGGCTATAGTATCTAACGCAGCCCAATCATGACTTTTACCAATAAAAGAGTAACCTGTAATGATGAATATCATTACAATCATAATAGGTGTAAAAATACCTAGAACACTGGTTATTTTGTCAAAGTCCATAAATGATACGGTTATGATTAAAAGTGAGCAAATTAATCCGCCAACCCAAAAAGGAAGTCCAAATTGTTGTTCTAAGTTTGATCCTGCACCGGCTAACATAACGAAGCCCATAATAAAACTACCAGCGATTAGTACAAAATCAAGTATTCTTGTAATAATGGGATGGGAAATCTGTGTAAAAACTTCTTCATGATTGTCTGCACGATAGTAGCTCCCCAAAGAAAGCATGATTTTACCAAATGCGGCATTTAATAGACCTAGTAATAGAACACCAATAAGACCTATTTGGCCAAAACTTATAAAATATTGTAGAAGATCTTGTCCACTCGAGAGTCCTGCACCTACAATAACACCTATGTAGGCAAATGCAATTTTCCATGATTGTTGCATTATATATTTCTCCTTCCAAATATATAACTTAATAATTTAATATTATATCATACTAATGATTCAGTTGATGGAAATCTCACCGCCAATCTCTATAAGATTAGCTAAGACTGGACCCATTTATAGGTCTTAAGTTCAATATAGCGATGTCAAACGTAAAAGTAAATCATCTTTCTTTTGCATATAATGCGGCTTGAACAGCTACATTATACTTAAGGAAGGTGATTTATTTGTATAACTTTCGTTGCCGCACCCGCATAGCGGGTGGTTTAATGATTCGCGACTACGTCGCGAACCAGTCTAAAGACAATAATAAAAGAGGTTCCTAATGGTCACAGTAGTGACTTATAGGAATCTCTTTTATTGTGCAAGTAATTTATATAGTTAGTAAACTATTACAGAATACTTTTACCCAAAGGGAATACAGTTTTGCCGAATACTTTGTTTACAAGTACCGCATCGGAACCGTAGAAGCCCAAGAGGGAGATGAATAATTCAGACCATGCTGTAAGAGCGAAGAAGCCTGTTTTGCCGCCTAAGAATAGGTCTGTTGCTAGACCGAAGAATAGGAAACAGATTAGTAGCATAATAGCGAATACAACTTTATTTGTTTTCAAAGATGCAATAATACCAAAGATAGAGAAGATTAAAAAGCCCACAAAAGCGAATGCTAATTGTGATACATCGAAACTTTTTTGAATTTCAGGACTGAAGGAGCCCATTTGGATCAACCAAACGCCAGCCATTGCAGACCAGAATAAACCGTATGCACCGAATACAACGGAACCGAAAGCATTGTTCCTCTTGAAATCAAAATAACTTGCCATTAATTGGGCCAAAGAACCTAATAAAACTGCCCAAGGGATAAAAACGGATGTTGTTGGGCCAGACCAGCCTACGCGGGACGTGGATACCACAAAACATACTACAGCGAGACCAAGTAGACCAAGACCAGTAGGATCTGCTACATTTTCGCTCATTTCAACTTTTCTTACTTCCTTTTCCATTTGTTCCTCATTTCTCCGTCAACTAACTACAACTACACAGCTAAATATTCACATGATTACAATTATTCTTATCTCCTATTAAGTACTGTGTGTACTGAATTGACAGCTAACCATTGTTAACGTACTGCTTCATATATGTAACATATATCACAGTTTTAAGACGATAGAGTGAGTCATAGATGTATGCCTAAAACGCATATAAAGAAATACGTTAAAAACATATAAAAAGCGAAGAAATAATGAGGAATAAGATTTTAACCTTATATATTTATACGCTTTTATCAGAATTAGTATTTAATGTATATAAATTTGTTATAGATTAAGGAGTACAATGCTATCTAGGATATTATTTAATGCTTGTCGATGTATTTGGTGCATAGGACCTAGGTACTTCCTAGCTGAGTTCAATTATGAAATTATATTCACATAATCATTTATTAGAATTAGTGATAAATAGTGTGTTGATATATGATGTACTCTGAGAAAATCAAAATGCTTAGCGCATAATTTTTAACATTTTGACAAGCTATATGGAATAGGCGTACCCTTTAATTAGAAACGTTTGTTATTATGTGATGTATTTTTTGTGTTGTTATGTAAAAGGGGCGTAGAACATGGAAAAGAAAATGGATCAACAGCCAAGCAGATATAAAGCTTTCTTGACTGCTGTTTTAGTAACAAGTACGTGCGGTTGTTTATGGGGTAGTCCTGTTTATGGCGAGACTCCAGTCACTGATGGTAATGGTAATGAGTATTTAGCTAGTGATAATACCAATATTACCGGTAAAAAGAATACGGTAACTAGTGGTAAAAATGCTACTATCGTAGGCGATAATAATACAATCAGTAAGACTTTTCCTAATGAGAAGGGGAAACCAGTCAACTCCATGGGCAGTGAAGATGTTCGAATCGTGGGCTCTAATAATACCGTTCAAGGTAGTCGCAGACAACATGTTATTGGCGATAATAATACATTAATTGCCCGTGATAAGGGAACTGTTACAGATTATAAGCATAAAACAGGTCGGGAGCCGAATACGTCTGATTTGACAATCGGTAGAGGCAATTTCCTTCGTGGTAATGACACCTATCGAAATGAATGGGATTCATTGACCGTTATTGGGAACAATAACAAAGCTGAATATAGTGTAGAGTCTGCTGGCGGTCCTGCTGCAGGTATTGTTATCGGGGACAATCAAAATCTTGATACCATAAGAGATTCTGTTGTTATAGGCAGTATGTCTCCGGCGGAACAGGCCGAAAAATCAGAAAGTGATCCGAGGGATAAAAAATATACAGTCGGTAGAAGTAGTACTATCATTGGATATCACTCAGCCAATTCTTCAGGAGGCAGTGTAGTCATTGGTAATCACTCAAAGGCAAATAGTATTTTCCAAACCCTAACCGGTCATGGTTCCGTTATAGAGGGCGGAACGGAAATGAGTCGTTCATCGGGAGCATTTTCGTCATCCTATGGTAGTTTTAATAGCATTGAAAGTACTTCAACTGAAAATGATGAAGCCGATAGTATCGGTAATACGATAACCGGTAGTTTAAATCGAACATCCGGATCAACGGGAACCATGATTGTAGGTTCTGGTAACGAAGTAACAAATTCTAAGGCTTCTGTGATACCTCTTCCAGGACTAGGGACTACTTTAGGGAACTTTCATCTTGAAAGTGCTGAAATAGCCGGCATGGATAAGATAAATGGAAATCATGAGGGAACCGTAGAGGCTGGTCGTAAAAACATGAAGGCCTATATGGCGGACCATGCCGGTGCCGTATCTATTTTAGGCAATAGTAATAGCGTTGATTATACGATGCGTTCCCAAATATCGGGTACTAATAATGCGTTAAAAGGCCAAGAAGGGCACATGAATGTTTATAATAACATGAGTGGATATGGCAATGAAGGTAGTAACATTAGCCGAACTACAATAGTTGGGACAGGTAATAGTCTAAAAAATGGCGAAGACAATGTGGTTATCGGTGACTTTCATAAGCTTGATGGTGGCAAACATAATGTCGTACTAGGCTCTATGGCTTCAGAGGAAAAAGAAGTAACAAAGACCCTTAAAAATTCTTGGGATGGTAGTGAAACTAAATATACGGTTAAGGAAATAGTTCCTACGAGACGCAATACGGCTAATATTGAAAATGCTGTTATGCTCGGATATAATACGGATGTTAAAAATAATGGTGGTGTAGCGTTAGGTAGTGATTCAGTAGCTTCTAGAGATAAAGGGATTGCTGGCTATGATCCCTCTAGAAATGCTACCTCTACAGAAGGTTCCCCAACTTGGAAGTCCACAGCAGCAGCCCTTTCGGTAGGAGATTCAACAGGGAATACGGTTTTGACACGCCAAATTACGAATGTTGCAGCCGGTAGTGAAGATACAGATGCGGTCAATGTAGCTCAATTAAAACGGATTGCCACAGAATCTGCATCTACTATGGAACACCGATTCAGTCAAGTGGATACTCATATTAATCAGGTGGATAGTCGAGTTAAGCGTGTAGGGGCAGGCGCGGCAGCACTAGCTGCACTACATCCACAGGAGTTTGATCCATATGATAAATGGAATATTGCTGCCGGGTATGGCAATTATCGTGGCGCTAATGCCATGGCGCTTGGTATTTTCTATCGCCCTAATAGTAAAGCTTTATTCTCTATTGGTGGAAGCTTCGGCGGAGGCGAAGATCTCCTTAATCTAGGTGTTAGTCTGAAATTTGGCAAAGGTAATCCTTATGCGGAGTATTCCAAGGCAGGGCTTATTAAGGTTATTAACGACCAAGATGAAAAGCTTAAGCAACAAGACGAAAAAATCAATACCATGCAAGAACAAATTAATAAAATGATGGCTAAATTAAATCTTTAATATAGCTTCCTGTATTTATACACAGCCGACTATGTTACAATAATGTAATATAGTTGGCTGTTGTATTATGCGAGGTAACTTATGACTGAAATACAAGCTCTTTTATTGATAAAATCTATTCTCGAATCCGCAGATATTCACGGTATTGAACATATTTTAAGTGAAGATTGTGAGTATATGTCTACAGGTCGTGGTATTATTGGGCGAAACCGCAATGAAACTGTTGAGTTTTTATCCTCTATGACTGAGTCTATTAAGGCTGATAATGTGCCTGTTACGTGTAAGGTGATGCATATTACCGATGTGTACGAGGAGGATGCGCTATTCCATGAGGGCCGTCATGGTTTGACTGTTTCTTATGAAAGCGGCGATAACTATGTGTACATGATTTTTGTAGATGTAAATG
>ERZ772921.506-NODE-506-length-23936-cov-5.033081_pt1 | contig 23936 bp, 17 predicted proteins | sample MGYA00512117_ERZ772921 | MGnify/ENA primary metagenome ERZ772921 (study PRJEB29015, sample SAMEA2737944) | human oral metagenome | biome: human oral; feature: human-associated habitat; material: dental | place: China | collected 2150 ...
TTTAAAGTAGCTGGTGAAGTAATTGATGCTTTTGAATTGGAATTCCGTCGTGATGAGCGCGTGATGCGTTACTTGACTGTGAAATTAGACAAGCACGCCATTGAGTGGGCTGAAAAGAGAAGAGCAAAGTTAAACACTAAAAAAGCGTAAGAAAATGGCAGTAGAACAAAAAAAAGGAGACATCAAATATCTTACTCCACTAAACATCGACACATCTAAACAAAAGAAATATTGTCGATTCAAAAAATTGGGCATCAAATACATCGATTACAAAGATGCTGATTTCTTATTGAAGTTCGTAAACGAACAAGGTAAATTACTACCTCGCCGCCTTACAGGTACTTCATTGAAATTTCAACGTAAAGTGGCTACTGCTGTAAAAAGAGCACGCCATTTAGCATTAATGCCTTACGTAGCCGATTTATTAAAATAATACAAGGAGTAGAGAAATATGGAAATTATATTAAAACAAGACGTACATAATTTAGGGTTTAAAGACGATGTAGTAACTGTTAAAAACGGTTATGGTCGTAATTACCTAATCCCACAAGGGTTTGCAATTTTGGCTACTCCATCAGCAAAAAAGGTGTTAGCTGAAAACTTGAAGCAAAAAGCATTCAAAGAGCAACATATCATTGATGAAGCTAAGAAAACAGCTAAAGCTTTATTGGCACTAGCTGTGAAGATAGTAGCTAAAGTAGGTGCTGGTGATAAATTGTTTGGTTCTATCAACAATGGTGATGTAGCTCAAGAATTAGCTAAGGCAGGTCACGATATTGATAAGAAATTTATCTCTATTGCTGGTAACACTATCAAACGTACTGGTAAATACAACGCTGCAATACGCCTACACCGCGAAGTAATCGTTGATTTCCCATTTGAAGTAGTAGCCGAAGTAGCTAAAGTAGAAGCTAAACCCGCTGAAAAAGCAGAGGCTCCTAAAGCAGAAGTTGTAGCTGAAGAAGCTGCTGCTCAGAATTAAGATCTTATTTCTTAGGAAAATAGTTCATATCAATTATAATTTTTGAATACCTATGAAGGGCAACCTTTATAGGTATTTTTTTCTTTTATTACAAGATGAAAAGCTATGTAATATAAGGACTTTATACCTTTGTAGGTATTTTTTTACACATATTATTTGCATTTTAAAAAAATAGTGCATACCTTTGTACCAGTTTTTTAGCAATTTTCAGTTCAATGGAATCCAAAATCAATACTATAGGTCTCACCATTTGGGGGTATAAGCAGGGCTGTAAAGTTTTAGCCTCGCAGGGGGTGAACTTTCAACTACCAGAAGTAAAAAATAGGTTGAAAGATATTAGTGCTTTTATACGCATTCACACTCCTCGCATAGATTTCTATACATTACAGTTTACTCTGAATTATAAGATATACACCCAGTATAGGTCGTCTCGCGATGTAAATGGGCAGAGCGGGGCGTATATAGCTATTTCGCTTTACATACCTCATTATTTACAGTGGAAAGGGGTTAGACAAGTGCTAAACCTTCTGATGGATATGTACTTCGCAGAGCATATAAACTACGATGATAATACTCCTATACCGAATGAGAAAGAGGATATATTCCCTTATTTCAATCTATTGCGTGGTTATGAAAAACAATTGGTAGAAGAGACTAATTCAAAATCTTGTTTGTTAGACTTACCTTATTCTCCAAAAGTTTTTCCGTATGCTGATATCTATGAAGTAGATAAGTATTTCAATATGCCTTATCGACCTGAATTTGAGAGCATTCAAGATGCAGTGTTCTTGCGTAAAGAGTTTGTAGAAGATCCTCGTGCTTACAGTATTGACTTTTTGTTCCCAGAATACGCTATGCAAAGGACTACTGCTGCTACCGAAACAACTGCAGCAGCTGCTGGAGGCGCACGATTTCTACTCTCTGGAACTAATCTGAAGGTATTAGCCTTTATGAAAAACGGGAAAGATGTAAGTGCTACCTATGCTAATGAGTCTTTTTCTGATGATGATACAGTAGAGTTATTACTTGAAAAATCGCGCTATCAGCAGATGTTCTCTTTTCACGATACTATTAAAAAAGGTATTAAGAAAGGGTATATAAAGCGAGTACAAGATAATTATGCTTTGGATACTATTCCTTTTGCAGATAAGGAATTTAAGGTATATATAGAAACTCCCCAACGTGAATACGAGAAGTATATCAATTTTCTTTCATTAGAAAGTAATAATTTTAAAGCTAAACTTTCTTCTGATAGCAAAGGGCGTTATTTTTCATTCAAAGGTGAGGAAGCTCATAATATATTCAACCTGAGCTATAATGGTATTGTATTTAAGAGTAACTATATGGTAGATGATAGGGTACCACTAATCGTACCTTTTGAGAAGTACCATTTTACTATAGTATCAAATAAAATAGTAGCTATTGCACTGAAAATAAATGGGGTACTCTTTAGCAAAACACTGCGCAGTGACTCGCCTATAGAGATAGTATTGCCAGAGCATCTTTATCACTTTGAGTTTGAAAATCAGGAGAATCAGAAGACAATTAGTATATCAAAGAGTGGAGAGATAAACTTCGAGCTTAGTGATAGCTATAATCTGCATATGATAGCCTCTGAGAGCCCTAAAATGTCTACTTCTAAGCAGTTAGCTGTAATAGATGAGAATGGCTCAATAGAAGAAGATGATGAAGGTGTAGTACCGCACCGCTCGCGCTTTTTCTGGCTTAAAATAGCTTCAATAGTAGTCTTTATACTATCATTAGTGGGGGTAGGCTATTGGTTTATATTTCCTATGCTCAAAGATCCTGTAAAGGCGTATGTAGCATTCTCGTCAGAAAGTAAGATAAGTGATATTCATTTTCTAACTAATATAGATGAGCGTACCTATGAAATAGATAATACTTGTATACAGCTGAAGAAGAGTTTCCCACTTACAGAAACCAAAGTAATTATTGATTTTGCTGAGGAAGGAAAAGATACGATTTCGCTTAGTAAGACACAGCTAAGTTCATTAGCACAAATGGTAGAAAAAGGAACAAAAGATACTCTTAAGGTACAGGTACTTTCGCCTGCACGTTCTTTCCTTGCTAATGTGATTCATTGGAAAGATACCCACGCTGACCCAAAAGGGACTCTGTTCTTAGCTGAAGCTAAAAGGCAACATTACCTTACAGAAACACTCCGCCCTGAATTTGAGAAAGCTGTATGGGATAATTTCTTAAAAGATTTTGACTATTCAGCCTATAATAGCGAACAGGTAGATAGTATTTTGAGTCCTTATATGAAAGGAGGTGAAAGTGAGCTTATCTCTTATCAGAAAGACATACAAGATATAATTTCGCAAACTAAAGCACGTGAAAATGAAGAGGAGGTGGAAGAAGTACCTCGTACAAACACTGTAGTAAGTACACCAAAGTCTAAAGAAAATAAACCTTCAGCAGTTCCATCTTCAAAACCAGAAAAAGCAGCAATTCCTGCTAAGAGTGTAACAGAGACACCTATGCCAGCTCCTGCACCAGTAGATAGGGTAGAAAAGACAGAGGGGACGAGTGAAACGCGTCCTTCTAAAACCATTGCACGAAATAATAGAAATACACCTAGGCCAGAGGCAACTAATGCTAAGCTAACCAATGATTTTATAGCAGATCTTAAACGTTTTAACTCTCAGTCTTGTTCAGAAGAGATAGTAGATAGAGTAAAACTAAACTTAAAACGTTTAGACACTAAAGATTGGAGCTTGATAATGTATGAATTTAATCAGGAGCGCAAAGAAATAGAAGACCGTGTAACGCAGTACAGCAGTTTTTTTACAGCACTGAAGAAGGGAACTTCAATAGAGCAGATTAAGCCTACTGCCTTTGGCGGACAAGCAAATCTTATCTATTTCCTCAAGAAAGGTAATAATTATGATATGGTGAAAGGCAAAGCTAATCTAAAGACTTTTGCTAATATACGTCAAGCTATTATAGATGCAGGTGTAGATCCTAAAAATATACGTTAAATACTTGTAATCAAACAATTAGATATATGGAAGCTTTTAACAATCTTGACTTACTTCTTAGAGGATTTTGGTTGGTAGCCATACCGGTTACTATCATTTTCCTCATTCAGATGGTGCTTACTTTTATAGGTAGTGATGCCTCTGATGGTACTTCTGCCGACTTTGACGGCGATTTTGATGGAGGAGATGCCCCTTTTCAGCTTTTCTCTTTCCGCAACCTAATGAATTTCTTGTTAGGTTTTAGTTGGACAGGTATTTCATTCTATAAAATTATACCTAACCAAACGGTACTTATACTATTAGCTGTAGCCGTAGGAGGATTATTTGTTTATTTTTTCTTTCTGATTATAAGAACTTTGATGAGGCTTTCAGAAGATAATACTTTCAAGCTCTCTGAAACTATAGGCAAAACGGCTGAAGTATATGTGCCAATACCAGAAAATAAATCAGGGAGGGGAAAAATAACTATTAGTGTAAGAGGTACAATGCACGAGCTTGAGGCTATGACAGCTGGAGCACGTATCCCCTCGAATGTAATGGTAAAAATACTTTCTATAGAAGATTCTGTACTATTTGTAGAACGTATATAATATTTATAAGTTTCAATTGAAAAAAAGAGGCTACCCTTTTCGGACAGCCTCTGTTTTTTCTTTAAAAAGGCTATCCAAAGAACTTTTCGGACAGCCTCTTTTTATTTACTAACTGAAATAACTCCTTGTTCTAAATTCTTAGCTAAGCCAAATAGATAGTTAAATTGCTCTAAGTAAAACTGAGTCTCTCTCATTGAAATGGGGAGATTTTCAGTATCAGTAGGTTGCTCGCTAAGCTCTTTGATAGCTGTCTGTAGTTGGTCGATGGGGGCTTTATAATCGATAGAAGGAGGGTGGGGAGCTTGCTGAGTGAGTAGAGCTAAGGTATGCTGTAACGACTGTATGAGACTGTCTATAGCCTTGTTGAACACAGGTTTTGGAAAAGTAACTTTCTTACTGTTCAGCCGTATGCCAAAAGAGGCTACCGATGATAAAAACGATTGCTGTATCACTATAATACCGTATACTGAGGGATTGCGATTTTGCATAAACTTAGGCTCTTGTAGCATTCGCTGAAAGGTAGTATTGAGGTTAGAAAGTGCTAATACCGCTTCTTTTCGCGATACTTTATAAGCTGTGGTAATCCCTTCTTCGGTGTTGAAAATCACTTTTACTTGCTCTAAATACCCTATATTCGCCTTTATTGATTTTGTTACCGCTTGTCGATAAGTATTGTGCTCCCACGTAGGTAGAATAAGATAATTAGCCGCAAATGATAGTGCTACCCCTATAACAGTGTCTAATAGTCGGTCGTAAATGAGATCATAGACATTGGGGGTGATAAGCGCAAAAATAAAAATAGCCGTAATGGTGATGAAAATAGAGGCGTACATATAGTTCTCTTGTATAAGACCAAAGGCTATTGGCATACAAATAATAGCTATATATAGGTATAAACTTGGGTAGGGAAGGAGGTAAATAGCCGCAAAAGAGGCTATTCCGCCTATGATAGTACCATACACCCTATTAAGCGACCTCTCCTGCGTAATACCAAAACCAGGACGCATAATGATGAATATAGTGAGGATTATCCAGTAGGCATTGTTAATAGTAAAGATTTTGCCTATCAAATACCCTAATATCACTACTATTGAGAGTCGCATAGCGTGCCTAAAAAAGGTAGATTGTAGCGATATATGGTCTTTAAGTCTCCGCCACGAGTAGTTCTGATAACTCACAAATTTTCGGTAAGTGTTCTCATCGCGTACTCCCGCATCACTACTATAATAATTCTCAAATATTAAGCGAATATTCTCAACAGAATGATACTGATTTTCTATGTAAATATAGAAATTGCGCAGCATAAGCGACCGCTCTCTATCTTCTTCAGAGGTTTCTGCACGTTTCCGTAGTACTTCATTCTTCTCTTTAACCTCTAAAAATAGCTCTTTTAGCTTATTTCTGAGCTTTATTTGCTTGCGTGACCCTATGTACTCCGACATTTGCTTTAGTTCTTCTGAAAGCTCTTTGATAAAAGCTACATACATCTTTAAATCTTCTTTGTGTTGCGCAAAAAGTGTATCTACTTTTTCATATTGCACAGGGTTTGCCAATGCTAATTCAAAAATATCGACCAACTCTATAAACATCAGGAATTGCCGTTGTAGGTAGTCTGTTTTACCCGATTTGCTTCTGGAGTCTAATACGGCTTCGCGTAGCTTTTCGTAGTTTTCATTTAGGCTTGTCTGTAGGTTTATGAGTTGTTTAAGTCCTGCAGTTCTGTCTTCAGATATTAATAAATCAGCTCTGATAGAAAAGAAATCGGCGGTTAGCGCAAAGCATTTGCCTAATAACTGCTCGCTGTATAAACGCGGACGTATTTTTAAGAAGATATACACTAAGCCACTGTACCACAGTCCACCGAATAGTATGCAGCCACTATAGAACGCAATATTCCAGCCCGTTTGAAGGTGGGCTAAAGTAGAGGCTATCTCGAATAATCCTGCGAACGATACCATAGTAGCTCGATGCCCATATAAGGAAATGTAAGCATTGCCAAAGGTGAGCACAAACATAGTGGGCAACAGCAGATACCAATAAGGAGCGGTAAGATTGACCAGTGCCGAGCTGGCAGCCGCCAACAAAGTAGCCACCAACAAACCTCCGTATAGGTGTCGTTGATTACCAGGGATATCGCTAGGAGAAATGGCTACTACGCTAAGGGCAATAGGTAGTCCTATTTCTAATACATCAAAAGCATATCCTATGCCCAGCGGTATGAGTACCGCTATTGTTTTGAGTATTCCTTTGAAAAATGAAAAACTTTTAAAGAATGATATGATAGAAGTAAGCATTTTATCTGTATATTTGCCGGCAAAAATACAAAACTAATGCCAAATTACCAGCAAATAACTGAAATATTAAAAGCAGGTGGGGTGATACTATACCCTACTGACACTGTATGGGGGATAGGTTGTGATGCTACTAACTTCTCTGCAGTAGCACGTATTTTCACCATAAAACAGCGAAGTGAGAGCAAAAGTCTCATTATTTTAGTCAGTAGTATAGCAATGTTGCGAGAATATATAGCTGATTTACCCCAAAATATACTCAATTATCTTCAAAAAGTAACTGAACCTACTACTATTATCTACGAAAATCCTCAATTATTAGCCCCAAACGTTATAGCCTCTGATAATACAGTGGCTATAAGGCTTGTGCAAGACCCTTTTTGTCAGCAAATGATTGCCCATTTCGGGAAACCTATCGTCTCTACTTCTGCTAATATCAGTGGGCAGTCTACTCCTCTGTGCTTTGCTGATATTCCCACTTCACTCATTGAACATTGCGATTATGTAGTGCCTTATCGTCAGGATGATACAGCACCAAAAAAGCCCTCGCGCCTTATCAAATTTGATAAAAACGGAGAGCTTATTATTCTCAGATAAATCTATTTATCGCTTTTCTAAGAGCACTACATTCTCTACGTGGTAAGTCTGTGGAAACATATCTACGGGCTGTACTTTCGTTACTTTATACTGCTCGTCCATCAGCGCAAGGTCGCGTGCTTGGGTAGCACTATTGCAGCTGACATACACTACTTTAGACGGAGCAATGCGCAGTATTTGCGCCACTACATCTTTGTGCATACCATCTCGCGGCGGGTCGGTGATGATAACATCGGGGATACCATTAGCCGCTATAAATGCCTCATTGAAGACATTCTTCATATCGCCTACATAGAAACTAACATTGTCAATACCATTTGCTGCTGCATTGGCTTTCGCATCGGCAATTGCCTCAGGTACAGCCTCAACCCCTACTACTCGTTTAGCACGTTTGGCTACGAACTGCGCAATAGTACCCGTGCCTGTATAAAGGTCGTATACCAGCTCATCGCCTTTTAGGTCGGCAAAGTCGCGCGCTACCTCATATAAACGTTGCGCTTGCTTAGAGTTCGTCTGATAAAACGACTTTGCATTTATCTTGAAGCGCAAGCCTTCCATTTCTTCGTAAATACAGTCCTGCCCTTTATAACATATTATATCTTGGTCGTATAGCGCATCGTTGCCTTTGCTATTGATACAATACTGCAACGAAGTAATTTCAGGGAAACGATTGGCTAAGTATGCCAATAGTAATTCAATTTTCTCATCTTCGCTAAAAAACTGTATTACGACCATCAACTCGCCTGTAGAGCTCAGCCTTATCATCATTGAGCGCAATAGTCCTTGTTGCATACGCGGACTGTAGAAGCTCATTTTGTTTTCTAAAGCAAAACGTTTGATTTCTAATCGGATAGCATTAGATGGGTCGGCTTGTAAGTAACATTTTTCTATATCTAATACCTTGTCCCAAGCTCCTGCAATATGAAATCCTAGTCCGTTTCTATTGGTTATTTCGTCAGCTTTTTTAATCTCTTCGGGAGTAAGCCAGCGCATATCAGAGAATGAAAATTCCATCTTATTTCGGTAAAAATAAATATCATCTGAGCCTATGATAGGCATCAGTTGAGGAATAGCGATGCGCCCCAAACGCACAAGGTTGTTCTCTACTTCTTTTTGTTTGTAATACAACTGACGTTCGTAAGCCAAATCTTGCCATTTGCAGCCTCCGCAATAGCCAAAATGCGAACATACGGGGGTAGTGCGTTCAGCTGACAGCTGGTGGAATTTCACTGCAAACCCCTCGTAATAAGCTGATTTCTTCTTAGTAGTCTGTACATCTACCACATCGCCAGGTACGGCATTAGTTACGAAAATAACGCGCCCATCAGGGGCTTTAGCTACGCTTTTTCCCTTGGCACCCGCATCGATAACCGACACGTTTTCTATGATAATATTCTTTTTCTTGCTCATTTGGGGGCAAAGATACGAACTAATTTGCCAATTTGCCAATTTGCTAATGAGAAAATTTGAGAATTAGCAAATGTGATAATTAGAAAATTAGCAGATAATTCATATCTTTGCGCTCACAAATTTTCTAATCTGCTAATTTTCTAATTTGTTAATTACACTATGTATCAGAAAACTTCTGCTCTTGTGCTCTCTGCGATGAAATATGCTGACAACAGTCTTATTGTCAGGTGTTTTACGCGTGAGTATGGCGGTTGTAGCTATCTGCTAAAAGGTATTCTTAAACCCTCTAAAAGTGCGCTAAAGGTAGGGTTGTTTCAGCCATTGGCACAGTTAGCCCTTGTGGCGACCTACAAAGAGGGGGCGCTGAGCTATATCAAAGAAGCTAAAGTAATACACCCTTACAGCACCCTACATACTCACCCCTATAAGAGTGTGGTAACTATCTTCTTATCAGAGGTATGCGCCCAGATATGTCAGCCTGATACCCCTGATGTTCCTCTGTTTGACTTCCTTAGTGAGCAACTGCACCGCTTAGATACTACCGATTACAATCCTCATTTTCATCTGAAGTTCTTACTGTCGCTTACGCGTCTGTTAGGTTTTTATCCAGACACTACTCACGACCATTTGCCTTATTTCAACATTGAAGAGGGGGTATTTACCGCTACTGAAAACACACCCCACCACATCGCTGGGCATACTCTTAGCTTGCTGACGACCTTGCTACATACGCCCTTTGGCGAACTCAATACCCTTAAGAGTCGTCACGAAGACCGGAATGCCCTTTTGGTGCAACTGCTGAAATACTATCAGTGGCATTATCCTAATTTTAAAGAAATCAAGTCGTTAAAGGTGTTGCAGCAAGTGGTTAGTTATTAATGGGTATGCTGAGATTATAAAAATTGCATTATTCTTAATGTTTTTGTCGTTTTGTTATCAATTTGATAACGCTAGTTCTTCGCTCTTTCTATACTTAATCTATACTTAGTGTATACTTAATCTATACTTAAGATATAATTGAAAGATATTTAATAAAAAGTGTTAATTTTTTTTCTGGGAGGATTGGGAAGGCTGGGAGGGCTGAGAAGGCTGGAACGAGTGGGAGTGCGAGCCGTACGGGCGATTATGAGGTGAGTGGGACGGGTGGGGTGCAAAAAAGAGATTTTTATTTGTGGGTTAAAAAATAACCCTTATCTTTGTCGCTGTCTTAACCAATAACAATTAACCATCAATGGCACAAGTAAAAAACAATATAATAATGCAAGGCGTGTCGGGAAAACTAGGGAAACAAATAGTATACCGACAAAGATTTGGCAAAACTATAGTAACCAAAGCACCGCATCGTACGGCTCCTTTGACGGCTAAGCAGGTAACTCATACAAACAAGTTTAAAGCGGCTACCGCCTATGCTAAAAGTGTTCTCGCTGACCCTATGCAGTACGAACGCTACAGCAAAGAAGCTAAAAGTAGGGGCGTTTTTTCAACTTATAATATGGCGATATCAGATTATATGAATCCTCTTATCATTGAGGCTATAGATACAACTTCTTACACTGGTAGGGCTGCTGGTGAGCCTATAAGTGTGGAAGTAAATGATAACTTTAAGGTTAAGAGCCTTATTGTCGCTATTATAGCTGAAGATACTACCGAAATAGAAAGCGGTGAAGCCCTACTAATAGGCGGTAAATGGGTTTATATGACTACAGCAACTAATACCTATGACACAAGCCAACTTATCGTTAGGGCATCTACCTATACAGGGGAGACTTTGCAAATGGAAATAGAGGTTTAAGCTAAAAATTTGCTACATTAAAAATAACCCTTATCTTTGTCGCACCTGATAATAATTTTTATTAAACTCTATCAATTATATGTTAGTAGATAATCATTCCACAGAATTTAAAGTACATAATTTCATACAACAGTATATTAATGATGGCTCAATGGATATAGTAACAGGATACTTTACTGTTGGGGCTCTATGTCATTTTGCTAATCTTACTAATGAAAAAATAGCACAATACCGTATTATTTTAGGTGATATAACCCAACGTGATGTTACCGAAATTAGTTCATTAGATTTGCTAAATGCTGACTTAAGTCTTGAAAAAGCTCTTAGTCTAAAAAAACTTGCTAATGAAGCTGTTGATTTTTTGAAGCTCAATAAAGTTTCTTTAAAAACCTTAGAACCTAACTTCTGTCACGCTAAACTATATCTATTCAAAAGTGAAAAAAACGACCGACAAAAGAATTTTTATATCTCAGGAAGCTCTAATCTTACAGAAGCGGGTATTGGTATTAAACAATCTGATAATTTTGAACTAAACATAGCTGATTTTGGAGGAAATGAACAATATAAAGAAATCCTCAATTGGTTTAATGCACTATGGGAGCACCCTAAAGCCCATAACTTTAAAATACTTGTAGATGAAAACGGTAAGGAAACAAAAATAGATTTTAAAACCTACCTTATCAATGAAATAAGCAAGCTCTTTCAGGAGTTTTTGCCTAATGATATTTATTTTAAAATACTTTTTGAGCGTTTCTATAACGACATTTCACTTTCTATTAACACGCCTGAATATCAGCGTAATATTCAAAAACTAAAAGATTCCGAAATCTATAGTGCTCTTTATGAGTTTCAGCAAAAAGGAGCTGAAAGCCTTATCAACCGCATAGAAAAATACAATGGGGCTATACTTGCCGATGCTGTTGGTTTGGGAAAAACGTGGACTGCCCTTGCTGTGATGAAGTATTTCCAAAACAAACGAGATGATGATGGAAACCAAAAATACGACATCTTACTACTTTGTCCTAAAAAACTACACCAAAACTGGCTAAAATACCGAAAAGACCAAAACTCTCGCTTTGAAGCGGATAAACTGAATTATGCTATCCGCTTTCATACGGATTTGGACGAAACTTTAATGCAAAAGCCCAAATACTTAGATGAAAGAAGGGATTACAATTTCACTAATAAAAAACCTAAACTGATTGTTATAGATGAAAGTCATAACCTGCGCAATGATAAGTCGAAGCGCTTTGAATACCTCTTGGAAGAAATTATCAAAAAGAATGAAGATGTGAAGGTGCTACTGCTATCGGCTACCCCTATCAATACTGACTTTAAGGATGTGCGCAACCAACTTAAATTGATAACCAAAGACAATAATGGAGCGTTCAAGGAAGAAATGGATATCAATAATTTGGATTATCTATTTAAGCAGACTTCTAAACATTACAACCAATGGCAACAAGAAAAAGAAGCCTCTATTACTGAGCTTACCCAATCTTTTGGACGTGATTTCTTTAAACTTACGGATAGCCTTATCGTGGCGCGTACCCGCAAAATGATTGTCCATCAACAACGCAACTTAGTGTTCCCTACTAAAGCAAAACCTATCAACAAGTATATTACCCCTAAGATTATGTTGGAGGCTAGTACATTAACTGATTTAATAAATATGTTTCCGCCTTGTTTAGCTGGTTATCAACCTAATTACTATACTCTTACAGCTGAAGAACGCAGACAAAGAGATATAGATTACCAAAATAAGACTTATAACAAAGATGTACTAAACGATGAGATTCAACGTGATAAGTTTTTGGTGAAAATGATGACTATCCTTTTGCTAAAACGTTTAGAATCAAGCTGGTATTCTTTTCATAACACTGTAAATAACATTCTTGATAACCACCGTAATACGTTAATAAAGCTACAACGTTATAAAGAAATCAAAACCGATGATAAAATAACAGCTTTTTTGACCAATATTCCTGAAGAAGAAGATGAATATCAGGAGTTTACTTTAGGAAAAAGAGAAATAAAGTTAGCTGATATTGATAAAGCAGGCAGTTTAGATGATTTTGAGAAAGATTTGCTTGCTGATGTAGAAAGTCTTGAAAGTCTTTCAGACGGAATGGATAACTTTGCCCGTATTATTAAAAAAGAAGAAAGAAATACCAACAAAGCTAAAAGTAGCGATACAAAGCTGCAAGAACTTATTGCTATTCTTAACGATAAAAAAGAAAATGCTATTAATAAAAAAGTGATTATTTTTACTACCTATACCGATACAGCTCAGTATCTTTTTGAGCAACTTTCGGCACGTGGTTTCTCTAAAATAGCAATGATTAATGGCAACGGTGCGCAAACTGATTATGAAGGTGAGACACATATTCCTAACTTTGAAGGGGTGTTAGAGCGTTTTGCTCCGTTTACTAAACTATTTGTAGAACGCAAATGGGAAGATTTTGAGTGTGAAGCCGAAAGTCCTCAGGAACGCTACACCCTATGGAAGGAGTGGGTAGTAAGTGTTGACAAGAAAGTAAAACAGCAATTGGCTACCCCTATTGACATTCTTATTGCTACTGATGCCCTTAGCGAAGGACAAAACCTACAAGATGCTGATATGGTGATTAACTACGACATTCACTGGAACCCTGTACGTACTATTCAGCGCGTAGGGCGTATTGACCGTTTGGGTTCTCCTAACCAAGAAGTATTTACCGTGAACTTTTGGCCTGCCCCTAATATCAATGAGTACCTAAACCTGCAAACACGCATTGAAAAACGTATGGCAGCGATGAAAATTATAGGCTCGGAAGATATTAAAGATTTTACAGAAAATTATGGTAACATTGCCATTGATACTGATTTAGAAGAGCGTCAAAACCAAAAAATGTTGGAACAAATGCAAGACAGCATAGAGGAGTTAGAAACTGAAAAATCCTTTGGGTTTGATGATTTATCACTTGAAATGTATCGCCAAGATTTAGCCCTTGAGTTAGAAAACCGCCTAAACCATTATTTACAACTGCCAAACGGTATTTTCTCGGGGGTTGCCTTTGCTGAAGCAATAGAAAACGAACAGAAAGAAGGAATTATTGCTCTATTAGGTTCACCAGTACGCAAAGCTAAACAAAAAAAGGCTTATCAGCAGCTAAAACTCGTATATGTAGATGCTCAGGGGAAAGAAATTCTCGTTAATGAAAAGGAAATCTTGCATTATCTTTCTCAACAAAAAAATGCTCCTCGCTATGGTTGTGAAAAATTGGATATAGGTGACCCAGAAGAGGTAAAACACTATGCTAATGCTTTAGCACAATGGTTTGAACACCAACAAGCTAATACTGTAGTGGATGAGGAAGGACATACTAAGAAGGTAGCAGGAAAAGCAAGTCTTGATATGCTTGACCAGCTTAGCAGAGGTAAAAAAACAGCTATTGAAGAAATGAAAAATACGCAAACAATGAGTGCAAAATATAACAAAGACAATTGGGATTTAATTACTTGGCTCATCGTTAAAAAATAAACTAACTTATGGAAAATATCATACATACTTTTGAAGGAGGTAACCTTTTTGAAACAACCACAGCACTTTTTAAGCATCTTAATATTTCAACTAAAACTTTTGAAGAGCAAGCTTTCTTGCCACAGGATTTCTTAAAAGACTTATATAAGCCTGAAAAGCACAAAGCTATAAATGAAATCTACTTAGTAGGGATAGTAACTGATGAGGTATTTAATGGAAAATCATTAGCCGAAGTTGATAATGAACTCAGTAATGATTATCAAGGCCTGCTAATAATAGCTGTAGATTTAAAAGATAAAACTGCTAATCGTACTGAACTCTCAACCCTTACACGCCTTTTTAGTCGTCGTTTAAAAGCAATGCCTGTAGCGGTACTTTTTCGCTACGGTAACCATATAGCCCTTGCCAATGCTGAGCGTACCCAATACAAACAAATCTACCGTGAAGGCGAGAAAATAGGCAAAGTATCTATTCTGAAAGATATTGATACGCTTAAGCCGCATAGGGGGCATTTGGATATATTAGAAACTCTAAAGATACCTGCTAAGATAAAGACTTTTAGAGACTTATATGCTCATTGGCAAGAGGTATTTAATGTTTCTACCCTCAATAAAAAATTCTATAATGAACTGTTTGCTTGGTTTCAATGGACAATTTCTGAAGAGGTAGGGGTAACCTACCCCAATGATACCCAAACCGACCAAGACGACCGTGTACAATTAGAAGAACAAGTAATTCGCCTCATTACGCGGGTGCTATTTGTATGGTTTATCAAACAAAAGCACTTGGTTCCGAATAATCTTTTTGAAGAAGCTGAGCTAAGCAAAATACTCAAAGATTTTCAAGCTAATAGTTTAGAAAATGGCAGTTACTACAATGCTATTTTGCAAAACTTATTTTTTGCTACTCTCAATAAAAAAGTTACTGAGCGTGCATTTGCTAAAGTACAGGGGAGTCGTGATATAAAGACCCTCTATCGTTATGCCGATATGTTTGCTATCACTGAAGAAGAAGTGATAGCACTTTTTGCGTCTATTCCTTTCCTAAATGGTGGTTTATTTGAGTGTTTAGATAAAGATAAAGGTAATGATGGGGTACGTTATCACTTAGATGGTTTTAGCAGAAACGACCGCAAATCAGACCATAATGGGCATTATACTCACCGTGCCTTTATCCCTAATGCTGTATTTTTTGACTCTGAAAAAGGTTTGTTTCCGCTGCTAAATCGTTATCATTTTACTATTGAGGAAAACACTCCTAACGAGGTGCAAGTAGCCCTCGACCCCGAGCTATTGGGTAATGTATTTGAAAACTTATTAGGGGCGTTTAATCCGGAGACCAAAGAGAGTGCTCGCAAACAATCTGGGAGCTTTTATACTCCTAAAGAGATAGTGAATTATATGGTAGATGAGAGCTTGAAAGTGTATCTCAAAAATCATTTGCCTACTTTTTCGGCTGAAAATATAAATACTCTTTTTGAGGAGGAAGAACTGCCTATAGAATGGCTTTCGCAACCTGCCAATTGTCAAAAAGTAGTAGAGACACTTGAAAGAGTAAAGATACTTGACCCAGCGTGTGGTTCGGGAGCATTTCCTATGGGGATACTGAACAGAATGGTGTATTTGCTGGAAAAATTAGACTTTTCGACAAAAAGAAGTTTATATGAACTCAAATTACACCTTATTCAAAATTGTATCTATGGAGTAGATATACAAACAATTGCCTCACAAATTAGCAAGTTGCGTTTTTTCATTTCTCTGATTGTAGAACAGGAAGAAACAAATACAGTTGCTGAACAAAACTATGGAGTACATACCCTACCAAACCTTGAAACCAAGTTTGTAACAGCTAACGCCCTTATTAGTTTAGAAAAAGAAGAGAATGCAGAGTTATTTAATGACGAAAAACTTGTTGCTCTAAAAGAAAAACTTTTCAAGGTACGCACTGACCACTTTTATGCTCAGAGTGCCTTTAAGAAAAAAGAGTTGCGTAAGGAAGATGCCGAGATTTGTGAAAATATCAAGCAATATCTTTTGGACATAGCTATAAAGCCTAATGAACAACATATTGCTTTTTGGGAAAAGAGCATAGAACGCCTACAAACCGAGCGCGAAAAATATGTTGCCGAACGTTGGGAAGAAGTTCCTATGCAAGTAGATATGTTTGCAGAAGCCAAATCTACTAAAGTAGATGTAAATCTTGCTAAACGTAAAGGTATAGATAGTAAAATAAAAGAACTACAAAACTTTATTGATAAAGAGTATCACAAAACAGAGTCGGACGCACTTAAGAAAGAGTTAGAAACTCTTGCTTCTTGGAACCCCTATGACCAAAATGCTTCAGCTCCATTTTTTGACCCTGAATGGATGTTTGGTATTTCTGAAGGCTTTGATATAGTGATAGGAAACCCACCGTATATAAAGGAATATGAAAACAAGAAAGCTTTTGATGGTTTCAGACAGTCACCCTATTATAAAGGAAAGATGGATATTTGGTATGGGTTCGCCTGCAAAGGAATTGATTATCTCAATACAAATGGAATAATTTGTTTTATAGCCCAAAATAATTGGATTACAAGTGCAGGGGCTTCTATCTTAAGAAATAAAATATTAGAAAATACGGAATTAAATACTTTTGTAGATTTTGTAGATTTTGAAATATTTGAATCTGCTTCTATACAGACAATGATTTTTATATGCCAAAAGGTAGAGAAACCAAGAAAAGAATATCCTACCAGAGTTTCAATACTAAAAAACAAAAACATAACTAAATCAGAATTAGTAGATTTTCTAAATTTCAACTTAACGAATGACTATGGAATAAAAGAAATATTCAAGCTAAAACCTGAAAATTATATTGGAAAAACTATCCATTTTAACCAATCAAATATAGAAAATATCTTAGAAAAAATCGAAGAAAAAGGGGCGTTTAAATTATACGATAAAGAGGTGGCACAAGGAATAGTAGCTCCACAAGATTTTGTAAATGAAAGCTCTGCAAAAACATTAGGAGGCAATGTAAAAAAAGGAGATGGAATATTTGTAATTTCAGATGAAGAGCTAACAGATTTGAACCTATCTGAAAAAGAATATGAACTTATTAAGCCTTATTATACAAGTGATGAACTTGACAAATATTGTACTGATAAAAAAAATTCTTATTGGATAATTTATACAAACTCAGATTTTAAAAATATAGAAAAAATCAAAGCTTTTCCTAAAATAAAAGAGCACTTAGACAAATTTAAAGATGTTATAACTTCTCACAACAAACCCTATGGACTTCATAGGTCGAGAGAAGAGAAGTTTTTTAAAAATGAAAAAATATTATCTTTAAGAAAGTGTAAAGAGCCTACTTTTACTTTTTCTGACTTTGACTGCTATGTGTCTCAGACATACTTCATTATTCAAACAAATAGGTTAAATTTAAAATATCTAACAGCCTATTTAAATTCTAAAGTTATTAAATTCTGGTTACGCTTTAAAGGTAAAATGCAAGGTAAGAATTATCAAATAGATAAAGAACCTCTATTAAGTATTCCCATAATAAAACCTAAATTTGAAAGTGATATTATTCGATTATTTAGTGATATACCAAATAATGAAAATAATATTAATAGTATATTTTATGAAATTTTCAATTTAACTAAAGACGAAATTAATATAATTGAAAGTCATTTATAGAAATACTTGGGTCGATTATTAATGCTTCTTTATAAGTTAAACCATACAATTTATAAATTAGTATATTAATCTTATTAATAATAGAGGTAATATTTTTATTTGTTTGTTTTAGAGTAACCAATTCATCATATAAGGTTGAAAAAAAGTTTTCATTATCTACTTTGGCTATTGGAATATTTAGGATAGGTTCTTTATCTATTTGAAAGTTACTCCCTTGCATTTTTCCTTTATTCCTAAGCCAAAAAGCTATTAAATTTGAATTTAAAATTAAACATAATACTTTCATATTACATCTATCTGTTTTGATTATATTTATGGACATCATTGTATAGGCTTCTTTATTTGTATAGACAAATGTAGGAGAAGAACATTTCCTAATAGATAATATTTTTTCTCCTTTTTCAAAGAAAGAATTATCTCTTGGCCAATGTAAATGATAAAAATTTAATCGTTTATTTTTATTCTCTCTTCTATTATCCATTATTTCTTTATATTTTTCTAAATGTTTAATAAGTTCAGGAGCATCATATTTATAATTTTGTTTTGTTATATATAATATTTCTTTATCATAGTCAATATTTGAATATTTTTCTAAGGAACTAGGTTCATATAAAGGTTTTATATATTTTTTCTCAACAGAAGATAATGTAGGAAAATTATTCTTTTGAACTACAAAAACACCATCTCCTATATTTATATTATATTTTTGAATTTTATTATTATCTATTAAAGATATATTTTTAGAGTTAACGATGTCAGGATTAGGAACTATTCCTTGAGCCACCTCACTATCGTATAATTTAAACGCCCGTCATTGTTTTATTCTTTTTGATTATATTTATTAGTTTAATCAAATTAATTTATACAATGATTTATGGATATATTCGGGTGAGTTCCGATAAACAAACTGTAGAAAATCAACGTTTTGAAATTAGTAATTTCTGTGAGAAAAACAGCCTAGCTATTGATGTTTGGGTAGAAGAAACTATTTCGGGTATGACAAGAGTAGACAATAGAAAACTCAGCAAACTCCTCAAAAAAATGAAAAAAGGTGATGTGCTTATTTGCTCAGAATTGTCACGGTTGGGGCGTAACCTCTTGATGATTATGGGGGTGCTTAATGAGTGTATGAACCGCGATATTCAGGTGTGGACAATTAAAGATAATTATCGCTTGGGGAGCGATATTAATAGCAAGGTGTTGGCGTTTGCCTTTGGACTTTCGGCTGAGATTGAACGTAACCTTATCAGTCAGCGTACCAAAGAGGCATTGGCACGCAAGAAAGCAGAGGGAGTAGTTCTCGGTCGCCCTAAAGGTAGTAAGTCCGCTAAAACAAAACTCACTGGACAAGAAAAACAGATTAAGGACCTTTTAGAGAAAAAAGTATCGTATTCGGCTATTGGACGTATATTAGGAGTACACCGTCTTACAGTGAGTAGTTTCGTGAAAAAAATTGCGGATAGTTAGTTGCTATTTGAGATTTATTTTGTACCTTTGTCCCTTGAATTGTGCATTAACTATTCCTTACCAATTCTTAATCACAAAATCACTAACATCTGATGACTAAAATAGACGCTTTTAAAGAAACTATGATAGCAGGGTATACCTGCAAAGGGGAGTACATCACCGTAGGAGGGGCTGTGTATGAAGGGCAGCCGCTTGAAAATGTATACGTAAATATTCCTCTGAAAACCCTTAACCGTCACGGTCTGATAGCGGGAGCTACTGGTACTGGTAAAACTAAAAGCCTACAGGTGATGGCAGAGCACCTTTCTAAAAAAGGAGTGCCTGTGCTGCTGATGGACCTTAAAGGCGACCTTAGCGGTATAGGTGAGTCGGGTGAGGTGAAGCCTTTTATATTAGAGCGACTTGGCAAAATAGGCTTAGACTTTCAGCCGCAAGCTTTCCCTACTGAATTGCTTACTATCTCTGAACAAAATGGGGTGCGTATGCGCGCTACTGTATCGGAGTTTGGGGCTACTCTCTTATCGCGTATCTTAGACCTTAGTGAGGTGCAAGAAGGAGTGTTGGCAGTAGTTTTTAAATATTGTGACGACCACGCTTTACCACTTTTAGACCTCAAAGACCTTAAGAAAGTATTGCAATACGCTACAGAAGAGGGTAAGTCGAGTTTTGAAAAAGAATACGGAGCGGTATCAAAATCGTCAACTAGTGCTATTTTGCGCAAGATAGTAGAGCTTGAGCATCAAGGGGCTGAACGTTTCTTTGGCGAAGTGAGTTTTGACCCTGCTGACCTATTGCGCACTAATAGCAAAGGTGAGGGGTATGTGAATATCATACGTCTAACAGATATACAAGACCGCCCTAAAATGTTCTCTACCTTTATGCTGAGCTTATTGGCAGAGATTTACACCACTTTCCCAGAGGTAGGCGACCTACCTAAGCCTAAATTGGTGATATTTATAGATGAAGCGCATCTTATCTTCAACGAAGCTTCGCGCACACTGCTCAACCAGTTAGAAAATATAGTAAAACTCATACGTTCAAAAGGGGTGGGGCTTATTTTCTGTACCCAAAACCCTACTGACATACCTGATGCAGTACTTTCGCAATTGGGTATGAAGATACAGCATGCTATTAGGGCTTTCACTGCTAAAGACCGCAAGGCTATTAAGCTAACGGCTGAGAATTACCCCAGCTCTGATTTCTACGATACTGCGGAAACACTTACCTCACTTGGTACGGGAGAGGCTTTGGTAACTGCCCTTAACGAGAAAGGTATCCCTACGCCATTGGTGGCAACGATGATGCGCGCCCCTATGAGTCGTATGGATGTGCTTACTCCCGCCGAGATTGATGCACTTATAGCGCGCTCTGAACTGGCACGCAAGTATAATGAGGTGATAGACCGCGAGAGTGCTTATGAGCTGCTAAACAAGAAGATAGATGAGATTCACGCTGAAGAAGTAAAACAAAAAGAGGCTACTGCTACTGAAAAACAGTCCGCACCCAAGACTACCCAGACTAAGGGAAGACGCTCTTCAGCACAAAATCCGTTGATAAAAATGGTGACTAGCGCTACCTTTGTAAGAGGGGTATTAGGAATATTAAACAAAATTATTAAGAAATAATGAGAAAGTACTTTATCGCAACTATGGTTATAATGAGCCTTATAGGCTGTAGTGATAACAAAAATGAGTTTTTAATTAGCAATGATAGAGTAGGGGGACTTCAGAAAGATACTCCTATACAGAAGTTAGATTCTATTTTTGCTAAAGATTCTATTGTAAATTCTAACTTAGAGGGAGAATTGCGCTATGCAAGTACCGAACGCATCACTATTTTTAATAAAGAAGGGAAAGATCTGTTAGAAATAACTCCTAAAACCAATGATAAGGACGAAAAAGTAGTAGAAAGCGTCTTTATACTGTCGGAATTATACACTACAGATAAAGGAATATCGCTTAAAAGTACCTTTAAAGAGGTAAAAGAGAAGTACCCTGAGTTGGATATAGAACCTTCTATTAGCAGTGTAATAGTAACTCCTAAGGGGCAAAATTTCTATTTTACGTTTGATAAAACCGCTTTAAAAACCAATAAATTAGGGCTTTCTGATACTGTGACTGCTGATGATATAGATGATACCGCTAAAATCACGCGTATCAGTGTTAATTTTTAGGAAAATAATAATAATAAAATGAACCATATTAAACTTAACAGCATTGAAGAAGCTGTAGAGGATATAAAAAAAGGGAAAGTAGTCATCGTAGTAGATGATGAAAACCGCGAAAACGAAGGTGACTTTATAGCCGCTGCTGAAAAGGTAACTCCTGAGATGATCAACTTTATGATTACTAATGGTAGGGGGTTAGTATGTGCACCGCTTACTGAAAAGCGTTGTGCAGAACTTGATTTGCCAATGATGGTACAAAACAATACAGTACTGCACGAAACGCAGTTTACTGTATCGGTAGACCTCAAAGGTAATGGTTGTACTACAGGTATTTCAGCTTTTGACCGTGCTAAGACTATACAAGCCTTAGTAAACCCTGATACTAAGCCTTTTGATTTGGGTAGGCCAGGGCATATATTCCCGCTTCGCGCTAAAGAAGGCGGAGTACTGCGCCGCACAGGGCACACAGAAGCTGCTATAGACCTTACTCGCATTGCAGGACTTTATCCTGCCGGTATTTTGGTGGAAATCCTAAATGAAGATGGTACTATGGCACGCCTGCCACAGTTGGTAGAAGTAGCTAAGAAGTTTGACCTTAAAATCATCTCTATAGAAGACCTTATTGCCTATCGTATGCGCAAAGATACTTTGGTGATTAAGAAAGAGGATTTTGCGCTACAAACTCCGTATGGAGAGTTTCGTTTGCGTGCTTATGAGCAAACTACTAATAAGCAGATACATTTGGCCTTTACTAAAGGTTCTTGGAAGGCAGATGAGCCTGTGCTTACCCGTGTGCATTCGTCATTTATCAGTAATGATATTTTAGAGGTATTAGCGGGTGATAAGGACAATCCGTTAGAGCGTATCTTTAAGAAAATCAACGAAGAAGGCAAAGGGGCTGTAATTGTAATCAACAAAGAAGGGTACTCGCAAAACCTGTTGCAGCGTATTACAGAGATGAAAGAGCACCAAAATGGACACCCACTGCCGCAACTAAACAAAGATACTAAAGATATAGGTATGGGGGCTCAGATACTCAACGATTTGTCTATTAGAAAGTTGCGTTTGCTCACTAACTCTAAGAGTGCTGCCAGCTACGTAGGTATGTCGGGCTACGGATTAGAAATTACAGAGGAAATACCTTATTAATATATGAAGAAAATACTATTTGTAGGGGCTTTGCTGTGCTGTATGTTTACTAGGGCTCAAGAACTTAATGCCTTAGTGACAGTCAATACACAACAGGTAAACCAAAGCAATCGTTCGGTATTTAAGACTTTAGAAAAATCATTGCAAGAGTTTATCAACCAAACTCGCTGGACAGACCTAAAAGTACGTGAAAACGAACGTATACGCTGTAGTTTTACCTTAGTAATCAATAAGTTAGAAAACTCACATTATGAGGCGAGTCTGTTAGTGCAGTCATCACGCCCTGTGTATAACACTGCTTATTATACACCAGTATTCAACCTACAAGACAAAGAGGTAGCTTTTGATTATCAAGAGTTTGCTCCTCTTACTTTCAACGAAAACACTTTTGAGTCGAATCTTACTTCAGTAGTAGCCTATTATGTATACCTGATATTAGGGTTTGATGCAGATACTTTTTCTGAGAAAACAGGTCATCCATATTTTCTAAAAGCTAAACAAATAGCCACTGCTGCACAGAATAGTGCTTATGCAGGCTGGGCTGATAATGGTAAGAATAATCGTTATTTGCTGATAAATGAACTTATATCAGAAAACTATGATTTATACCATAAGGCTTATTATCAATATCACCGCTTAGGTTTAGATGTGATGAGCTCACAAGAAAAAGAAGGCAAAGAGGCTATACAAAACGCTATATTGCTTTTGGAGAAAATACCGAGCTTAAGGCTTAATTCTTACGCTATGGTAGCCTTTTTTAGTGCTAAAACTGATGAAATAGCAGCTATTTTTTCAGGGGGAGCTATTTTTGATACTAAACAGCTGAAAGAAGCCTTGGTGAAGCTATCGCCAGCGCAAATGACCAAGTGGAATGAAATAAAATAAAGACTATGCTCACAGCACTATCTATAAAAAACTATGCGCTTATTGACGACCTAAAAGTTGATTTCCCTGAGGGGTTTATTATTATCACAGGTGAAACAGGTTCGGGTAAATCCATTATGCTTGACGCTCTTTCTCTGATATTAGGCAAACGCGCTGATATGTCGGCTTTGCGCAATAAGGAAGAAAAATGTATCATAGAAGCTGAATTTTCATTGCAAAACTATGAGTTTCAGTCCTTATTTCAGGAGTTAGACATTGATTACGACCCACAGACTATTATACGGCGCGAGATATTGCCTTCAGGTAAGTCTCGTGCTTTTGTAAATGATGTGCCAGCTACTTTAGAGGTGCTTTCTCGTTTGGGACAGGTATTGGTAGATATTCATTCGCAGCATCAA
>ERZ772921.511-NODE-511-length-23841-cov-8.941352_pt1 | contig 23841 bp, 20 predicted proteins | sample MGYA00512117_ERZ772921 | MGnify/ENA primary metagenome ERZ772921 (study PRJEB29015, sample SAMEA2737944) | human oral metagenome | biome: human oral; feature: human-associated habitat; material: dental | place: China | collected 2150 ...
GATCCTTCGGTTTCTCGCCACCCGGTTTGGGCGGCTGAGGCGTCTCCGGCTGCTTCGGATCCTTCGGCTGATCGGGAGTCTTGGGATCTTTGGGGGTCTTGGGGTCGGTGGGAGTCTTGGGATCCTTGGGTTTCTTTTGGGCGAGGCTTTGGCGGTGAGTTGTTTTGACGTCACGGAGCGCTTGGTTCAGTTGGTCGATCAGTTCGCTGATCGTTTTGCGGTCTTCGTCGGAGGTGGTAGCCAGATAAGCGGCCTCGATGTGTCGGAAGATCTGGTTAGCCGTGTCGTCGTTCTTATTGCGGAGGCTGGTGCCCGTCGGCAAATTGACGGCGGCCTTCGCCTTCAAACGGGTATCGCGCAGGGCAATGAATTCGCCGTTGATGGTGCGCAACTTCTCAACCAAAGGTTTCACGCCGAGGGCGGTCAGATCAGCCACAGCGGCGGGCTTGTCTAAGTCGTTCAGCAGGCCGGATACATGTCCGGTCTCTTCAAACAGGTTCTCTCTTTGCAGGCCTTTGTAGGTGTCGACAACGAGGCGGAGCCGATGGCCAGCGGCCTTGCGGGCTTCGATGAGCGACTTGTCAGCCAGCCGAATCTCTTGGAAGAGCGAGGTGATGATCTCATCGCGTTTCGCATCCTTTTCTGCGAGGGCTTTGGTCTCTTCGGAGGCTTTCGTTTCGCGAACCACCTCTCGTTCTTTGTCGATGTCGGCCTTCCACAAGGGGATGTCGGTGGCTTCCAAAAGGATTTTCTCAGGGGCGATCGGCTGGATCAGTCCGTACAACACTTCTTGCAAACCGACATGCATACCCAGCGGGTAATGAACATAGATGGTGTCAATGGGTTTAGCTCGTTTCATCTGGTTCAGTTTTTAATTGATCAAGTGGATGTGGGTTATCTCTTTATGAAAAATGTAATGTGAATGGACGGCGGGCACAGCGAGTCAAACCGTGGAAGTTTCTTCCAGAGGGCTCGCAGCTGGTTGAAGTGCCGTGGAAGTTTCTTCCAGAGGGCTCGCAGCTGGTTAAAGTGCCGTGGAAGTTTCTTCCAGAGGGCTTGCAGCCGGTTGAAGTACCGTGGAAGTTTCTTCCAGAGGGTTTGCAGCTGTTGGAGGTACCGTGGAAGTTTCTTCCAGAAGGTTCGCTGCCGTTGGGGGTACCGTGGAAGTTTCTTCCAGAGGACTCTCTCGCCCCGCAGCGGGAAGATATTAAGAGTTCCCCCGGCGCGTGCCTTATCCGGCCTCCGAGGCGGGGGCGAAAGTAGAAAGATTCGGAAAAGAAGAGTCGCCCCCAACTATCCCCAAAAAGGATAGCGGAGGGGCTCTTAAGCTGTGATTAGAGAGCGTTCTTAAAGCGTATACCGTCCTTCTTCATGATAGCCGTTATGACGCCATAATTGATTACACACGACAAAAGGAAGAATAAGATGGCAATCCCCCAGTCCAAATCGGAGCCTAAGCCGATCAGAGCCCACAGGATAGACACGATAAGGCTGGCTCCCGTGCGGCTCGTCTTCGTATAGAACAATTGAAACATAACGATGATAGCCATGAAGGCGTTTCTCAGCGTGATCCTATTGAGGTACTGATTTAAGGAGGGGAGCAGTAGAAAGAGGGCTATGACAAGCTCAACCGCCAAGAAGATCTTCACGTTCTTGGTGATATGCGCGCCGTCATTCTCGTCATCCTTATCGTCTGCTGTAGGGGTGGGTGCAGCGGGCGGCACCTCGGCCACCGGGTTTTCCGATGGCCGCACAGCGTTTTTTTCGGCCAGCCATTCGCCGCAATACTTGCATTTGATGGCTCTGGCCTGGATTGTCTCCCCGCAATAGGGGCAGGGTTTGGTTGCGTCTTCCATATCGGGGGGATTATTCTGTCATCAACAGGGTTAGATCATTCTTGTTCGGGCGGATGAACCAGCCTTTGAAACCATCAGGGGTGCGGGTGACGCGCATGGAGCAGTTCGCCCGCCCATCGTCGTAATACTCTGTCAAGTCCAGCTCGTCCGTTTGAGGGTTGAACCACCCACGCAGGATGATGGGGCGACCTCCCTGAGAGGGATAGTTGTAGGTGCCTCGCACCTCCTGTTGTCCGTACTCATTGGCCGGCTCGAAATAGAGGTCGAACTCGCAGCTGATGTTGCCTTGGATCCGTCCGTTATAGGTCTGATGCGATGCATTTGCACTGGGTGTCGTTTGTAGACTGCCCTCATTGGAGGATTCGTCCTGCTGCACAGATGACGAGCTGGAGGAGCTGCTTCCGGATGATTTTGTGGCCTCCTTCTCGTCTTCTAAAAGAACAAAGTCTTCCCAATCAAGCGAGGAAAAAACCATTCCAAGGATGCCAAAGCTGACGTTCTTGCCCTTGGGGTAAATCCGATTAACGATCCGCGCCTTCGACCAGAATGTTCCAGGGACATACTCAATCTTATTCCGCTTGTCGAAATTCTCGAGTACAGCCCTTTGTGCAGTCTCGGTATTCATGGCCAGCGAAAGGAGGGGCTTAAGCGCTGTGCCACCGAGAAGGCCGAGTATATCGCCCGCTTCGTCTTCTGCGCATTCAACGGCCGACTCGCGGATCTCTTCGCGATGCTCCTCTAAGTCGGGCACCGTGATCGAGGCGATAAAAAGGAGCATACCGATGATCAGCACCGGCACGATCAGGGCGGCTATCAGGCAGCCAGTGGCCATCTTCTTCACCTGCTTCTTTTCCTCCTGTTTTTCCAGCTCTTTGGCCAGCTCTTCCGGCGACTTAGGCGTGGGCGGAGGGTTGTTCACTAACCACTCGTTGCAGTGTTTGCATTTGATGGCTCCCGGCTGTATGTCTTCGCCGCAGTAGGGGCATTGCCTTGTCGTTTGTGTAGGGGTGTTATCCATATCTGTTGTTCTATAGTTATACGTGTTTGCAGTTATTTCATCACGGGCCAATGGAGGGCTATCGATCCGCCGAAGAACAGGATGCCCATGATCAGGGAGTCTCCTATCTCCCAGCCCAAGGCGGCCCAAAAGAAGGAGATGGCCACGCCGAAGAGGAAGCGCAGCGTGCGGAAGCTCAGCAGGAAAAAGCAGCCGATGCCGGCCAGCACCACCTGCCACAGGCTCCAATGGAGCGCGAAATAGAGCAGCGTAAGGGCTATGCCGCATTCGATCGTCATGATGCATCCGGCCGTGGCTATCTTCTCGCCCTTCTTTTCTTTCTCTGCCCTTCTCTTTTCCAATTCCGGATCTACCGCCTGGGGGATGTTGTTCTCGCGCTCGTAGCGCTCCTTGGCGAACTTGTTGAGCCAGCTGCCGCAATGGCGACATTTCATGGCGTCGATCTTGATCCATTCCCCGCAGTGGGGGCATTTCTTCTCAAGCCATTCGCCGCAGTGCTTACACTTCTTGGCCGCAGCCAAGATCTCCTGCCCACATTGGGGGCAGGCCGTCGTTGCTTCGTTGATTTCTTCAGCCATGATATCTGTAATCTATCTGACGGATCACGTCTTGAAAGCGAATGGTCGCAGGTTCTTCCGTACGGGTTGGGGCGGGCGCTTCGTAGCGAGATTCCCAATCTTCGTCATCTAAATCACCCTCGTTCATAGCGTCTGTAAAGGCATTCACGACAAAGAAGACGAGTGAGGTCACGGTGATTAGTACCGTCGCTGCGACTATGACATAGTCCGTTGGCATTTGAAACTTGACGCCCTCCTCACTCTTCGTTTCGCCTTCTTGCACCAGCAACACCAGCAGCCAGACAGCACCTACGATGGGCACAAATTGGATAAAGAACCACCATCCACTTCGGCCCGTATCGTGCAGACGACGAACGGTCGCTGCCACAAAGGGTATGGTTAAGGTGATTAGGCCGATGAGTGTCCAAACGATAAGTAGTCCCGTAACCAAGTCGAGGCTGAAAAGCATGAAATAGAGTATGGACATGCACAGGTAGCCAAACCAGAACTGCTTGCGGCTCGTCTTACCGCTGAAGTCGGCGTAATGGCGGATAAAGAGGTCAAGGAAATAGTACTCGAAGAATCCTGGCTTCCGACCTCCTTGTGCGGTCATCGGCTGCGGCGTAGTCATCACCGGTGCGACAGGGGCGTACGGTGAAGCGACCGTAGCATTCGGTTGCGGCGGTGCAGCAGGTGTGGGTTCAGGTTCCGGCATCGTAGGAGGCGTCGGTATCTGTGATTGCTCAGCCAGCCATTCGCCGCAGTGCCTGCACTTGACGGCCGCAGGCTTAATCTTCTCCCTGCAGTAGGGGCATCGCTTAGTTGCGTCTTCAGTCATAGTGCTTGTTGTGTTAGGGTAGGTTGATAGTTCGGGTGCCTCGGTCTGACTGCACCACGGCCTGTCGGTTGTCGTTCTTTAGCTCGATACTCCGACCTGAGGCGAGGCAAGTGAAGTTGTTCTCGAAAGTGTTGTAGAAAATGAGGTATTCCTCGTAGGCTATGCCACCCATCGAATAGGCGTTGTTACTCCCCACGAAATAGAACCGATCGCCGTTGATGCCAATCTGTCTGACCCCCATGATATATGGTTCCTCGCCCTTACGTTCGGATGACACATCGATATTGGTCAGGGCAATTACGCGGACTTTCTTGGTCTCCAAATTATACTGGTAGATCTCATCTAGGTAGTCAGGACGCATATAGAAGGCGCAGTGCTGACGATCGTTGTCGTAGCGGACGATCAGTTTCAGATCGTTTACCGTCAACGGCTGCCCGTTGCCATAGTAATTGGTGGCATTGGCCACATCCACTACCTCAGGGGGGATGGTGTTCGGATCATCGTCAGCCGGGGCAGTTGTCTCAGGCGCAGCGGGTGCCTCGGGCATGGGTTGGTTCTCTTGTGGCGCATCGGCTTTCTTTCCGCCCGAGCAGGAGAATACCATCGCGCAGCATAGCATCCATAGGGATGCGATCATTGTTATTCTTCTCATATGTGTCGCTATTTGATTAGTCGATAGGAATAGACAACTGCCCCGCCGCACACACCGCACTCCAACGCATCCTTGGCAAAAGGGTGCGCGAACACGGCTGCGGACGGCAACAAGCATCCGCAGACAAGTAGGAGTCCGTAAATAATGGGCTTAACTGTTAAATGGGGGGGGTATTTTTAACAACCAGATCACCAAACGCCTGCATAGGCGCTTGTTCGTGCAGCTCGTCAGAGGAGTGCGGTATGTCGAGGCTTGAAATAGTCATTCGGTTCTGTGTGGATCGGATGGTTGTTGTTTTTCTTCTTGCGGCCGCAAATATAGGTGGGGGGATCTAACGGCTAAAATCAAAAGCTAAAAAAACTGCCGCAACGACTTTCGTCGCTACGGCAGCAAAAAATAATGTACAAAGTGCCCCCTCAGAGAGAGGAGGATGTATCATTCGAATCGAATGCGATTGTCGGTGATCTTCGAGTCCTCCACCAACTTTTGAAGGGCGAAATAGCCCACGCGCGGTGCGGTGTTGGCCTCAATCTCCCGCATTTGCGCCTTCTCGTTGTAGGGCGTGGCGTCCTTCGTGCGGTTGTAGACTTGGAAGACGTAAACGCCGTTGTATCCCGCTACAGGCCCGGAGAGTGTGTTCGGCTTTGCATAGGCCACGTAGGCGTTGAGGATCGGTTCGAGTCCGATGCCGTTGATGCGTGCCGTGTTCATCGTAATGAACTTCACGGTGTCAATGCGTGAGTTCATGGCCGAAGCGTAGGCCTGAAGCGAGGTCAGGTTCTTGGCCTTCAGCGCTGCGGCTACGTCCTCGCTCTTCTTGCGCATGGCCAGTTCACGGCGGATCAGCGGGGCCACGGTCTCAAACGATTGATAGCCCTCTTTCAGCACATCGCGCAGGATAGCCACGACGTAGGTCGTCTTGTAATCGCTCGTGCCTGGTATGCGCGACTTGCACTCCTTGATGTCAGACACCTTGCCTTTCGACTTGTTCTCAAAGGCCCAGCGCACTACCTGGCGGGCATCTTGGATCATGCCCAGCTGATGGTCTTCACCCGTTACGGTCACGTCTGGCGTCAGCTCATAGCCATTCTCTTTAGCGGCAGCTGCGATCTGATCAGCCGTTTTATTCTTCGCCACGAAGGCGTTGAGGTCGTTGAAGACCTTGCTGTAAGTCTTGTTGGTCGGGCGCACATCCATGTAGACGACGGCTACCTTATACTTTGATACGGTGGCGGTACGCTCCGTCACCTTCAGCAGGTGATAGCCATTGTTGGTCTTGACCAGCGTCGGCTGGTTGATGGGGGCGCTGAAGACTTCACGGTCGAAGTCCTTGCCAAGGTTGGCTTGGGTGAGAGAGGCCTCGGTAAGCCAACCCAGATCGCCACCATTCTCGGCCGATCCGAAGGAGGAGTACTTCTTGGCCAGCTCGGCAAAGTCGGCGCCGCCCTTGAGCAGCGTCATGAGGCTGTCGGCCAGTCGGGTCAGGTCAGCGGTAATCGATCCGCTGGGTGCAGCCAAGAAGATGTCGCTGATTTTGGCGGAGTCCGGTGCGGACTTGCGACCGAGGAGCTTGTAGAGGCGATAGCTGTCATCCTTGAAGATCGGGCCTTCCATTGTGCCCACTTCGGCTGTCTGAACGAAGCGTTTGAGGTCTTCGTCTCGCATATCGTTTTCGGAGATATAGAAGTCCATGTATGGCGTGCGGGAATATTTCGAGATCACATTCTCCACGCTGCTGCTACTGTCCGTAGCGGCAAGCTGCGCACGGGCCTCCTGCATGTCTTTATTGATGGCGTCGTAATCTTCCTTGCTCGGGCGAACCTCGACGGCCAAGTAATCGATCACGCGCGAATCTTTCTGCTTGAACTGTTCCTTGCGCTCGTTGTAGAGCTTGCGAATGGCTGACTCGTCCACCTGCACCGTAGAATCAGGTATCGAAGCCAGCGACTGCACGGCGTAAACAATGTCCGAGCTTACCACCGATCCCTCGTAAGCATCCTTGGCGTCGATGGGGTTGGCTACGATTGCTTTCGTTAAGAGGTTCATGTATTTCTCCTGCATGCGTTGCAGCTTCATGTTCTTCTCCCAGAAGAGCCAGAAGTTGCGCATCTGCTGCATTTCTTCGCGCTGCTCTTCGGGCACAGCGTCGATGTTCTCTAAGGCCTTCAACACGCCCAGTGCACGTGCCTTGTTGAATCGCCGCGTCTGCGGATCCAAAAACAGCGGATTCTGCTGCACAATCGGGGGGATGTTGTCACCTTGAATCATGTCGAAGAGCTCGTCTGACGTCACGTCAATACCGATCTTATCCGCCACGTCTTTCATCACAATCTCACTCACGATCGAGTTATATACGCTCTGGCGGAGGTCCAGCGTCTGCTCTTCATTCAGGCTTTGGAGGCCGTACTGCAGCTTGGTGACTTCCGTCATTTCCTCGATGCGTTTTTGATATTCTTGATAGTCGACGGAGGTACCGTTGACGGTAACCACCTGGTTTTTTGATTGACGGAAATAGGTCGAACCCGAGTTCAGAAAGTCCTCGATGATGAACCCTAACAGGGCCAGACCGACGATAGTAACCAACAGCGGTGCGTGCCCTCTAATCTTCTCTAATGTAGCCATCTTTACTTCTGCAAATATGAATTGTCTTTTGATTTAGCGCGCGCAAAGGAGGTGCAAAAATTGGTATACGGCAAATTTGACGCGCTTTTTAGGTGGTGTTTGTGGGTTGTTTCGGGGGGATAAATACGTTCGTCTTATGTCGGTGGAAGTGGTGGCGCGACACCTATCGAATCGGACGAGGAGCGCTCATCAAAGGGGATCTCTGCTGCCGAATTGAAGATCCTGTATTGTGTCAACGCCTGATTCGATTCGAAGCCTTGCCCCGTGTTGACAAATTCGCCTTTGGTGATACGAATGAATTGGTCGGAGTAGATCTTCTCCGTGTTCTGATCCCAATAGAGGACGCTCGTTTCGAACTGTTCGCCTTGTAAGCTGCGGACACGCACGTTGCCTATTAGCTTCCAGAGCTTGCGCCGCTGATAGAAATAGGCCGTGTCGGCATCCACGCTGGCTTCGACGCGAAAGAGCGAGTCAAACTTTTCCAGATGCAGCTTTTTGGGGAAGTACCAATACGGTTCCGATGCCTCACCGAACATGTACCATTCATGCGTCTCCACCTTGTAGCGCGTGACCCCGGAGTCAGAGACGAGCGTGACCACGTCCACCGCCTTCATCGTGTAGGTGCTGTCAGGGTTGAAGCCAATTTCTACTTCCTCTTTCTTTTCGCGACTACACGAGACGATCGAGCAAAAAAGAAGCATAGCAACCGCTACAGAAGCGATTGCTATGCTGGGATTGTTTCTCTTGTGAATCATCACCTCTTCGATGGAGGGGGGGGAAGAGGTTGGGAGTTAGCGTATCGTCGTATGCTCGCCGATCCAGCCGCCGACGGTAAATCCGGCGCCCTTATTGAGATCGGGGTGCATGAAGACTTCCTCAGTCGTGGGGAAATACGAGCTGTAACGTCCGATCAGTGCATTAGCCTCAGAGGCCACCGAGGGGTCTACCGAGCGTGCCTTCTGGAGCTTGTCCACAGCGGCGTAGTAGACACATTTACGCTTCACAGGATCGTCCGGATAGATACCGCCAGCCGTGGCTGCGTACGCATTGCCGATCAGGATATACGCCTTGCCATTGTTCGGATTGAACTCCAGCGCCTTGTAGCAGTAGGTGCGCATTTTCGGATACGCACGCTGCTGAGAAGCCAGTACGGCCAGCGTATAGTAGACGTTCTCCTTCATCTCTTTGTCCTTAGCCATGTCAGCGGCCTCCAAGAGGTAACGCTCGGCGCTGGCGTAGTCACGCTTCTTGATGGCCTGATTACCCATACCGAAAGCAATCTCGGCCGTCTTCTCCTTCTGGTAAGCGTACTCAGAGGCTTTGAAGTAGGCCTCGATCTCCTGGCATCCAGCACGGCGGAGCAGCGTGAGTGTCTCCTTCAGGAAGTCCAGATTGTCCTTGTTGGCCTCGATCTGATCGGCGTAGATGCTCTGGAGCGTCTGACAGTCGGCGGCACCACTACCCGAGAATCCTTTCTCGATACCGGCCTTCATGGCCATCAGGTTGTCCAGCTGCTTTTGGTTGTTAGCCTCCTGAGCAGCCTTGATTTGGGTGTCGAAGATGGATGAGCAGCGGAGGAAGTCCTGCACGAATTTGGCTTTGTGTCCGGCCTCGTCCTTCTCCATCATCTTATGCGAAAGGAACATGTACTCCGATACGGCCAACTCGTCCGTCTTCTCCTTGTACTCGTCCAGCACCTGAGTCAGCCAACCGTAGGCGGCAGCGATGTCGGCCTTATCGCCCTTGAGACGGAGATAATCCTCCACCTTACGCGCCAAGATCCAGTCCTTACCATATTTCTGATCGCCACCGAAGTATTTCACACGCTTGTCATAGACGGCCATCAGCTCATCGATGAGCGCAGCCTGCTTCGTCGGGTCTTTCTCCTGTGCAATCTTCCAATTCATGATGCGGACACCATAGAGATAGATGTCCTTCGTAGCAGCTGGGCATTCGTCGTAGGCGATCTTCCAATACGGATAGGCGTCCTGGAAGTTGTTCACCTTGGCGTAGGGGATAAACAGGCTGATATTCGTAAGACACCGAATGCTGTCTTCTCCGGAACCGAATTGCGTCCCGTTATCCACACCTTTTTGTGCATTCGCACTCATTACCGTCGCCAGGAACAGGGCGACACTCAAGAATCCTTTGATGTTCATATCCTCATTGTCTTTTTGTATTCACTAATCCGAAACAAGTCTCTCTCTGTTTTCTCTTTCAATCTATCTTGCGTTTGAAGAACCAATACTCATTAAACGTATAACTTACCGTCAACCGGAGGTACTGCTCATCGATCAGGCCCTTGCGCTCTGGCGCCACCTTGATGTACTCCAGCGAGGCGTTGATGAACGACCGATTGTCGAGCATCGGCAGGCCTACACCCAGCGTCACTCCGTACTCCTTATATCCACCGTTGCCGTTCACCTTGACGTATGAATTGCCGTAGTGCAGACCGGCACGATAGCGAATGCGTTGCAGGTAGGCGCGGGTGAAGGCGTTGGGGATGTATTCGCCACCGAGGCCGACGCGGATCTGATCGTTGAAGTCGCCCTCGCGGTTGTAGAACTGCGCCTTCGACCATTGCCTGTAGGAGACGTCAGCCGCCAGCACCATCCGATTGTCTCTTGTGAAGGACAGCCCCACGCCGTACATATCCGGAAGGTCGAAGCCTGCGTTGCGCATCGTGTCGCCCTCGACGACGGTGGAGAAGTCTTCGCGGAAGCTGGTCTCGTTGCTCACCGTAGTGCCGAGGCGGAGCTTGGGCGAATAGACCGCACCGAGGGTGAGTCGATCGGTCTTCGAGAGGGGATGCGTGTATTGCAGGCCGAAGTCGTACTTGACGTTGTGTACCCGGATCTTATTCCGCCAGTAAAACGTGTTCGTCAAGTTCGTCACGCTGCTGTGGGTGATCGTCCCGAACATGTAACTGATGTTGGCGCCTATGGATAATCTCTCTTTCCACGGCGCGAATGACAGGCCCCCGTAGATTTCGTTTAATCCCCCCGTGCCGCTGAATCGATCCGTATAGCGGGTGTCGCCCTGGCTGGGCGCGGTATAGTTGTAACCGACGGACGAGAAGGGTAGCAGGCCGATGCTGACGGCCAGGCGACGATGGAGCGGGAACTGCATGGCAGCGTAATTGAAGCCGCCATTGAGGTCGCGCTGCCGATGGGTGCCATCGTTGAACCAGGACATTTGCGCCGATATGCCACCGTCGAAAAGGAAGGTCAGCGAGTCCATGCCGGTGTACGAAGCGGGGTTCATCGGATTGATTTGGCGTGCGGAGCGGAGGCCGTATCCGATGCCGCCCATCGCTCGCCCGGCCGCAAAGGAGCGGTCGGCCTGCATGCCATATCCGAAACGTGTATAAGGGGAGTTTGTGCTGTTTTGTGCCATCATCGGCAGGGCGCCACAAAGGAGGATGCCAAGGAGGAGGGAGAGGACTGACCTACTTGTCTTCATTATATTCAATAATTCGATTTAATCCGAGCCACACTAAATTTTCAGAGGCAAAGGTGCGGCATTTGAGCCTTCTATCAAAATAGGGGGCATGTCCGCCGGTGAGGAAGACAGCCGCATGAGGGTGCTTGGCGTGCATGGTCTCGATGTAGCCATTCATCTCGTAGACAATGCCGCGGACGACGCCCGAGAGGATCGCCTCTTCGGTGGTGACGCCCAGATCGGGCACCTCGTCGCGCTCGCTGATGAGGGGCAGGCGACGGGTGTAATCGTGCAGGGCACGGAAGCGGGTGGTGAGGCCGGGCGAGATGTTTCCGCCCACGAAATGGCCCGGCGGGAGGACGACGTCGTACGTGATGGCCGTACCCGCATCGATGATCAACAGCGGCACCTCTGGGCGGAGCGTCCAGGCGCCAACGGCAGCGGCGATACGATCGCGGCCGAGGGTCTCGGGCGTACGGTAGCCGAGGGTGATGGGTAGGCGGATCGTCGGGTCGTCATTGAGGGAAAGGAAGCGGCGGAGGCGCCGGCGGAGGAGGTCGATCCAGGCGGGATCGGGCGTGGCGACGGAGGCGATGATGCCGCACTCGGGGCGGTATCGATCAATGAGCGCAGCCAGCTCATCTGGCTCCAAACGGGGGTATGCGGCGGTGTAGACGGCCTGCCCGCGGTCGGCGAGGACGATTTTCGTGGCCGTGTTGCCTTGATCCAATATGAGATTCATCTAAAAACGAGTTACGAGCGAATGGTTACGAGTTACAAGAGCCAAGTGACCGTAGATTGGGGGTCAAAAGCGGCGGCAAAGAAAGAGAAAAGCAAAAGCGAACATCCGACGGTGATCTCGGTGAGGGTGTCTGGCGTTGTAGAGCCGCTCACGGGATAAAAATTCAATTCTTCGTGCACGCACATCAATCTCTGATAAATTATCTATACTGAAAAATGCACACACATATAGGATGTTATATTCGTTTGAAATTCATCCTGCAAGCACGAAATAGCAAATAACTATGTGATAAATCATTCGTGTATACCTATCGCCACACAAAAATCGATTATAGATTTCACTCCAAACACGTAAAGTAAAGAATGATCATATCTATATATTCATCCACACCGTAGAATAGAATATCATCTATATGCAGTTCATACTGCATGGACTTTAATCACTATACAATAGTGATCAAACTATATACGCATGGAAGTGAATATAGATATTATATTCGTATAATACACATGTGCGCACAGAAATAATCAAATCATTTTTTCTTATCTCCGTGACATCATGAAGTAGAGAACTCTATCTGATCTATTTTATAGGACATCCATATAATCATAGAGATAAGTAAATACAGATCCATGTTCGCGCACGAAGTGAATAAGATCATTTTAGACTTATCTTTGTGGCATCAAACAGAGATAAAACAAGAGGATGAGAATCTATTGCGAGGTCACACGGAAGTGAAAATATTTCAGCGAAAGCTCCGCCAACGATCATCGACCCAAACGATTTTTGGTGGGACCTTTCTGCAAACGAAACTTACACTATTAATTATATGAAGGAGATCGATTATCCCGACATGAGGCGTGCGAACAACGGGGCGCATGGCATGTTCATGAAATCAGTCAGCGAGCGGCTGGAGAAGGAATCGGAGGTGATGAAAAACGCCGTGATGCAACGGGCGGCTATGGCGCTGAAGGCGGCTATGGAAGAGGAATCACTCTATCTAGGACGGTCGCGTAAAAGCCTACTGACGGACGAAATCAAGACTGCGGACAAGGAGCGAGACGGCCTACTGACGGGCCTCCGTGCCACGGTGCGCGGACTTCGGCGTCTGCCCGATCCTGAGAAGGCTAAGGCTGCTCAAGAATTGGAAGTGATGCTGAGCGGCAACCGGGTAAAACGCAGCATGCAGCTGGACCGCGAAACGGGCATGATTACGAAGCTCACGGAGGAGCTGGAAACGACGTATGCCTCGCAAGTGTCACTACTTAGTATAGGCCTGTTCGTGAGTGGGCTCAAAGCGGCCAACGAGCGGGTGAAAGGCCTAATCGACGAACGATCAAATGGCGAGGTGGAGCGTAAACCGGCGGCTATGCAGCAGGCGCGGCTGCGGACGGATGCGGCCTTCAGGCAGGTGGCCCGGGTGGCCAACGCCATGGCTGTGCTGGAGGACGAGGCGGTGGTGGCGCCGTTCATCAACTTCGTGAACGAGCTGGTGCGGCGCTATCGGCAGCAGGTCTTCCCCAAACGGAAAAAGAAGGCGGAAAGCACAAAGACGGAAAACGCATGACAAAGCGAACCTACAACAGCATCGATGTGGCCAAATTGGTCAGCGCCTTTTTTGTGGCCGCCATCCACGCCAATCCCTTCAGCGGCCTCAGCTCCACGATTGCCATCAGCCTGTTTGCCCGCATGGCGGTGCCCTTTTTCTTTATGGTGAGCGCCTTTTTCTTCTTCCGGGCGGGGTGCGACGGGGAGAAGCTCGTCGCCTATCTGAAGCGCTTAGGGCGCCTGTATCTGATCTGGTTCATCGTCGGACTGCCGGTCATTGTCAAGCGCTCATTCCTCGATCATGAGGGTGGATTCGGAGCGGATCTGCTCGTCCTGATTCGCAACTTTTTTCTGGGCAGCACCTTCCGCGGCTCCTGGTTCGTCATGGCGCTGATGATAGCCATCCCACTGGTGTACGCCATCAGCAAACGGCTATCCACGGGGTGGGCCATCGGCATCGGGGCGCTCTGCTACCTGCCCGTGACGTTGCTCTCGAACTACCACAACTATCTGCCAACGGGCGTCCAGCAGTTCCACGACTGGACAGTGGCCACTTTCGGCCCAATACAATTCACCTTTTTGGCCGCCATCGTGTTTTGCAGCATAGGCAAATACCTCTCGGAAAAGCAAGACGCCATCGAGCGGATACCACGTTGGGCGACTGACACGGCTTTACTGCTAAGCATGGCCGGTGCAGCCCTCGAGGTGCTCTCTCACACGGCTTTTTCGGACGACACCTACTTCATGTTAGTGCCCGTGACGACCCTGCTTCTGGTGTTCGTTTTGCGTCATGAGGTGCATTGGAAGGTGAACTACGCCTTCATCCGCAATCAAAGCACAGTGACCTACTTCGCTCACTTCACCTTCATCAACTTCCTGGACGACATCATCGGCCTCGAGATGCACACGTGGCTGTTCTACGTTTTGGTCGTGGCGCCGTGCTTCTTCCTGACCATCTTCATGCGATGGATCGCGGAGAAGAAGTATTTCGGCTGGGTGAAATACAGTTTCTAACCGTGCAGACGCCTCCCCTCCGGCACGCTTTTGCAAAGGTTTAGCCCCCCGGCTTACTTTTGCCGCGCTCTTAGGGACAACAGTAAAAACCACACGATGCAGGATTATATCAACAAGAGCTTCTTCGCGCTACTGGTCTTCACGCTCATCTTCGGCGTGATGTTTTACGACATGATCGACCGGCTGGGCTTTAGCTACGTCGACGAGATCTGCGCGCTGCTCATCTTCGGCCTTTTCGGCTACCACACGTCGCAGTCGCGCACGTGGGCCTTCAACCGAGGCTTCCTTTTCGTGATCGGCGTCTTCGTCTTCTACTTCATTTATTCCCTCCTCATCGGCAGCAACTCGGTGCAGGGTATCGCTATGGATTTCCTGATTCAGATCAAGCCCTACATCGCCTTCTTCTGCATCTATTCGCTCAGGACGAAGTTGACGGAGAACCAAAAGAGCATCCTGCGCAACTTGGTGGTACTCTTCACGCTTTACATGATCCCCATCGGACTGGCCGAAGCCGTCTACGGGGGGCACATCATTCAAGCCTTCTTCGGCCACGAATCGCGTCTGGCCACATCGGCCACCATCCTGGCCATGATCTACCTTTATTGCAGCGACTTCACGTCGAAGGACAAATTCGTCTACGTCTGCATCCTGGCCGTGGGGCTCTTCTCCGGGCGCTCGAAGCTGTTCGGCTTCCTGGCTCTATCCACCCTGATGCTGATCTACATGAACCGCTCGTTCCGCATGCGGTTCGACCTGCGCAACACCTTCTTCCTGCTCATGGCGCTGGCGGCGACGGCCTATGTGGCTAAGGATAAGATCGAGCTCTACTTCATCACCGGTGGCTTCGGCGGCGGACGGTCGGAGGAGGATCTCTACGCCCGCATGGCGCTCTACTACTTCTCGATCCCAATTTTCCTGCAATACATCCCCTTCGGTTCCGGCTTCGCCTCGTACGGCACCTACGCCTCGGGCGTCTACTATTCGAAGCTCTACAATCGCTTCGGCATGGATCATCTGTACGGCCTCACGGAATCGAATCCCAACTTCGTAGCCGACACGTATTACCCGGTGCTGGCCCAGTTCGGTTTCGTCGGTGTGGCGCTCTTTTTCTCCTTCTGGATCTACCTAACCTCACAGGCCATGAAGGCCTATCGGGTGGGGATGAAAAAGGAGTCGATACTCGTCTTGCTGATCGTCTTCTTTTTCGCGATCGAAAGCACGTCCGACGCCACCATCACGCACAACCGCGGACTGTTTATTATGATGCTGCTCGGACTGCTCATGTCCGACATCCGTAGCGGGATGCAAGTCGCCACGGGCCCGAATCGTTACCCCGAAAGAAATCGCTTGAACGAATGAAAGTGCTCTTGATCGACGTCTACAATTACAACCGCGGCGGCGCCGAGACGGTCTGCTTCAATACCGGGCGACTACTCCAGCAGCACGGCCACGACGTGGTCTACTTCTGCCTCAAATGGAAGCGCAACCTCCCCTCCCCCTTCGAACGCTATTTCCCGGAATCGAAAGAGACCCGCCGCGGGGTATTTCGCCAGGCCAAGAACCTCGTCAATTACTTCTACCACTTTGAGGCCGCCCGTAAGATGGACCAACTGCTCCGCGACGAGCAGCCAGACATCGCCCACATCCACCTCATCTGGGGACAGATCACGGAGTCCATCCTGCCCGTTCTGCGTCGCCACGGTGTGCCCGTCGTGCTGACGGCGCACGACTTCCGGGTGGTCTGCCCCGCCTACGTCTTTCGTGACGGCCGCGGACAGATCTGCGAGCGTTGCCAGGGGCGATCCTTCTACCACTGCTTCGTGCACAAATGCGCGAAAAACAACTGGGTAATGAGCGGTGTGATGGCCGCCGAGCAGTATTTCCGCAACGCCTTTTTCAACCCCTCACGACTGATCGACGGCTTTATCTACGTCAGCCATTTCACGAAGAAGAAGCACGAGACCTACATGCCCGCCCTGCGCCAGAAACCCAACATGGTACTCTATAACAATGCGCCGGAAATCGCCGTGGAGCCATACAAGAAACAAGGCGAACCGTATTTCCTATTCATGGGCCGGCTGTCGGGCGAGAAGGGCATCCGCACCTTGGTGGAGGCCATGAACGGTCTGCCGTCGTGTAGGCTGAAGGTGGCCGGTACGGGGCCGCAGGAGGCCGAGCTGAAGCGTTACGCAGCGGAGCACGGGCTGAGCAACGTGTCGTTTTGTGGCTACCAAACGGGGGAGTCATTGGCCACGTTGGTACGTGAGGCACGCTTCATCGTCGTGCCGTCAGAGTGCTACGAGAACAACCCGATGAGCATCATCGAGTCCTACGCCATCGGTACGCCTGTCGTCGGAGCCAACATCGGCGGCATCCCTGAGATCGTGCCCGAGGGCGTCACCGGCTTCCGCTTCGAGAGTCGTAACGCCGACGATCTGCGTGCCAAACTGACCGCCGCTGCAAGCCTCTCGAGCGATGCCTATACCGCTATGCAACGCGCCGCACTCGACTTCGCCCGCGAACATTTCAACACGGAGAACTACTACCCGCGGCTCATCGCGTTCTACCGACAGTGCATGAAAGCCCCATCGACAGCCCGCCCATGAGACCGATCGACATCCACGAATGCCACCGCCTACTGCTCGACATGGCCGCCATCCTCGATCGCGTCTGCCGAGAGAACGCCATCCCTTACTACATGCTGGGCGGCACCATGCTCGGCGCCGTCCGTCACGGCGGATTTATCCCCTGGGACGACGACATGGATTTCGGTATCCCTCGCGACCATTTCGACCGCCTCCGCAAGCTGCTCGACGACGCTCTCCGCGGCACGCCCTACCGGCTCAACACCTACCACAACTCGCCCAACAAGATCAACTATCTGAAGATGGTCGACACCCGCACCTGCATCCGCGGCGCATGGGAGACAACCGACACGGGCGTCAACATCGACCTCTTCCCGCTCGATCGCGGCCCACGTGTGGAGCTCCTCACGCACCCTTTCGCCGCCTACATCCACCTCCTGCTCTTCGTCAAGGATTACAAGCAACTCGACGCCTCACCCCGACGCGGCCTGAAACGCCTCATTGCCGACACGCTGAAGCGCCTGCCCTTCCGCACGGACACACTGATCGCGCATATCGACCGCTGCATCCTGCGCCACAGCACCGGAGGCCGCGAGCGTTGTATCAACTATTTCGGCCATTGGCGGGCGCAGGAGATCTTCCCCGCCGACGTCTTCGGTGCGCCGGTGGACTACGCCTTCGAGGGCATGACGCTGAGTGGCGTCGCCCATCCCGACGCCTACCTCGCCCAGCTCTACGGCGACTATATGCAGCTGCCTCCGCCCGAGAAACGCTTGGCACACACGGACACGATCTTCTGGGCGAGCGTCTGAGGGCATCTACGGATGCCTGCGAAGTTTGACTGGGGGCGTCTACGGACGCCAGCGAAGTCTACCAGGTACTGGAAAATTAAAAGCGAAAAATGAACGACGAAGGCCGGGCACATGTGAGATAACTCGCAAGTACCCGGCCTTCATTCTTGGCTCTCTCAATACAGCCCTGCCCGAACGGAGTCTACGGCTTTCGGAGGACAACCAGATCCTGAAATTGATCCGTCGAGCGCGTGTTGTCGCTCCAAAGTCCCGGCTCGAGGGCGTCGCAGAGCAGTCCGTTACGGGCGATCATGGAGAGCAGGAAATCCTTCTCGTAAGCCACATTGGCCTCCTTCACCTTCTCGTCTAAGTATGCATATCCCGCACGGCGATAGGGGAAATTAAACTCGCCCGTACGTCCCTCGGCGATGTGTTTGAGCGCTACGTCATCAAGGATAAAGAAAGTAGCCACGCAACGCCCGCCGGGCTTCAGTACACGGCGAATCTCAGAGAGATAGTGGTCAATATCGTCGGGAATCATGTGTGAGAAAACAGAAAAGAGCGTCACCACATCGAATCGATCATGGGTATAGGGAAAAACGAATTCTCGTGCTGCTGTATCGGTGCTGAGATTGTAGAGATCGTTCTTCAGATCTATATGGGTAAAGACGAAGTTGGGATACCGGCGCGTGATATGCTTTTGGCACCAGTCGACTCCCTTCTTCACGACATCAAACCCCTCGAAACGCCCTTCAGCTGTCAAGTATCCGGTCATAGCCACAGCCAAACGACCGATGCCGCTACCCACATCGAGCATGGTAGCGTCAGGCTTGAGGTCGGTGCAGCGGATGATGGTATCGCGCTGCTGTAGACCTTGACGGACAAAGTCGCCGCTGCCGACGAAGATCATGCCGCGCGGAGGTATCATCGCGTCGCGCCGCCGAAAAAGGTCGGCCGGTAAGTAATAGATCCGACGCAAAAGAAGTCGGCCACGGGGTGAAAGTCGGTAGTAAATCCGACGAGAAAGGGAGTGCAAGCTCATCATCTTCGAATCGTATTAATCTGATTATTGTTAGCGATTATCGTTCTTCGATCATCGGGCGCAAAAGTAAGACCCGGCCTCAATAACAAAGGCAGTTCGTCGGGGCACTGATCCGCGCAATGGCCTTACTCACCTCCCAATTCCCTCTACCTTTACCGCGAAAATCAGAGCCATAGATCAGTGATAGAGAGGAGAAGGCAACCCATGCAACGGGATTTACGCATCTGTTTATACATCATTCTGTGTGTCTGCTGCGCGGGCGGCGTGCAGGCTGGCAGCCGGCGTGACGCGCTCCGGACGCTGGACGATGTGATCCGACGACGGGTCGCTTTTCAGGCCGATAAAGAACGCGCGATCGACAGCTTGCGACGCCGTCTCTACAGCGCCCACACGGACGCCGCGCGGTTCGATCTCTACAGCCGACTCTATGAGGCTTACGTGGCCTATCAAACGGACTCCGCCCTGAAGCTGATCCATGAGAAGGAACGCCTGCTGCCCCGACTCGCCGAACCCCGATTCCGTATCGACGCCCGACTCAACCGTGCCGGCGCACTCACCATCGCGGGCATGTATAAGGAAGCGCTGGAGGTGCTCCAAGAAACGACTCGCAGCGACATCCCGCCCGACCTCCTCCAGGCCTATTTCCACCACTTCCGCACCCTCTACGGACACATGGCAGGCTATGCCCTGACCCCCGACGAACGCCGCGAATACCTCCTCCGCGCCGACCGTTACCGCGACTCGCTCCTCTCCGTCATCCCACCCGCGGACGTCAACCATCGCATCATCCGCGCCGATCAGCTCATTGCCCGCGGCCGACCGGCCGAAGCCGTGCGTCTGCTCCAGCCCGTGGCCGACACCTGCAGCCAGTCCGTCGTCATGCGCTTTCTGGCCTACACCCTGGCCGACGCTTACGGCCGGTTGGGCGACCGCGAGCGGCAGAAGCGTTACCTGGCCCTATCGGCCGAGGCTGACCTCCGGCTCTCCGTCCGCGAATACATCTCACTGCGCCAACTGGCCTTCCTGCTCTACGAGGACGGCGACATTGACCGCGCCTACGACTACATGAAGTGCGCCCTCGAGGACGCCGGCGCCTGCAACGCCCGAGCACGCATCGTGGAGGCGGCCGAGATCTACCCCGTCATCGACCGCGCCTACCGCATCCGTAGCGACCGCAAGCAGCGCACCATCGTCGGACTGCTCTTGGGCAGCGTCCTTCTGGCCGCCAGCCTCGTCCTCAGCCTCCTGCACGTCTACCGACAAATGCAGCGCCTCCGCCAGGCCCGCCGCGCCCTCTCCGACGCCAACGCCCGTCTGCAAACCGCCAACGACGCCCTCTCCGACGTCAACCGCACCCTCCTTGAGGCCAACGCCATCAAAGAGGAATACATCGCCCAGTACATCAACCGCTGCTCCGTCTATATCGACAAGCTCGACCACTACCGCCGCCGACTGATGAAGCTCGCCCAGAGTGGCCGCACGGACGAACTGCTGCGCACGGTCCGCTCCACGGAGCTTATCGCCGACGAGCGCCGCGAGTTCTACGCCGAGTTCGACCGCACCTTCCTCGGCCTCTTCCCCCATTTCGTGGAGGAGTTCAACGCCCTGCTCCACCCCGCCGACCGCATCACGCCCAAAGCCGGCGAACGGCTCACGACCGAGCTGCGCATCTTCGCCCTCATCCGCCTCGGCATCACCGACAGCGCCCGCATAGCCGAATTCCTCGGCTACTCCGTGACCACCATCTACAACTACCGCAGCAAGACCCGCGGCAAGTCCACCCTCGACCGCGACGCCTTCGAATCCGCCGTCATGCGCATCGGCTGAGGCAATGACCCATAGGCCATTCTAAAAGGGAGAGGTGCCGGCTGTGGAGACAACTGAATCTTTCCAGATCTCCCCGCGGGGTGGAGGCTTCGGGGGATTACAAATGCTTTTTGAGGTCCATTTCGGACAGCTTTGGCCAAAGTGACCCGGGGCGAGGTCCATTTCGGGCAACTTTGGCGAAAGTGACCCGGGGCGAGGTCCATTTCGGGCTGCTTTGGCGAAAGCGATCCGGGGCGAGGTCCATTTCGGGTTGCTTTGACGAAAGTGACCCGGGGCGAGGTCCATTTCGGACAGCTTTGGCGAAAGCGATCCGGAGCACAACGGAAACAGAGGTTCCCACTACGCAGCATAGCATTACACCACATAAACACGAACTAAAAAGTATACGCCCTACAGGTATCAGGTTCATTTCGCCGGCATCCGAAGATGCCCCAGTGCGCCTCGGATAATCGCCGATCATTAAACCTGAAGGAAAGCACCTATTTTTGGCGTCGCAAACAGAAAATAATAATAGAAACAGAAGTATCATGGCAAATGTGGTTAATATCAAACGGGGGCTCAACATCCAGCTGAAAGGCAAAGCCCCCCTGTCGGAACTGGAAAGACACCAGTCCGAGGATTACGCCGTTGAGCCGGGCTGTTTCGCTGGCATTGTGCCCAAGGTCTTGGTCAAAGTCGGCGATAAAGTCAAGGTTGGTACGCCGCTGATGTGGGACAAGGTCCACCCGGAGATCCGCCTCGTAGCACCCGTCAGCGGCGAAGTGACCGCCGTCCATCGCGGCGAGAAACGCAAGGTGCTCAGCGTCGTAGTCCGACCCGATGGCAGCTCAGACAGCGAGCCCTTCGACGCCCCCAAGAGTCCCGCCACGGCGGAACCGGAGGCCATCCGCACCCTCCTCCTCCAAACAGGCATCTGGCCCTACATCAAGCAACGCCCGTACGATCGCGTGGCAGACCCGACGGTGACACCGCGCGACATTTTCGTCTCCGCACTCGACACCGCCCCTCTGGCGCCCGACTTTGACTACGTCGTCAACGGTCAGGAGGACACGCTCCAGGCCGGCCTCGTGGCCCTCGCCCGACTCACCCCGGGGCGCGTCTACCTCGGTGTCCGCCGCGGATCGCCCCTGCGCAACATGCAGGGCGTGGAGGTCGTCGAGCTTGAAGGCCCCCACCCGGCCGGCAACGTGGGCGTGATCATCAACCACGTCAAGCCCGTCAACAAGGGCGAGACGGTCTGGACCCTCCGTGCCGCCGACGTGCTCTTCATCGGCCGACTCTTCACCGCAGGCCGCATCGACTTCACCCGCACCGTAGCCCTCGTAGGCTCCGAGATGACGGAGCGCGGCTACGTCAAGGCCATCGCCGGATGCCGCATCAACAGCCTCATCGAAGAGCGGACGAAGCCTAACCTCGCGGCCCTTCGCATCATCAGCGGCAACGTCCTGACGGGTCACAAGGTCGACCCCGCCACCGGTTGGCTCGGCGCCTACGACACGCAAATCACAGCCATCCCCGAGGGCAACGACGTCAACGAGTTCCTCGGCTGGGGTATGCCCGGCCTCGGGAAATACAGCATGTCGCACAGCTACTTCTCCTGGCTCATGGGCTCCAAAAAGGAATATACCCTCGACGCCCGCATCAAGGGCGGCCGCCGCGCTATGATCATGTCCGGCGAATACGACCGCGTCTTCCCGATGGATATCTACCCCGAATACCTCCTCAAAGCCATCATCGCCTACGACATCGATAAGATGGAAGCCCTCGGCATCTACGAAGTGGCGCCAGAGGACTTCGCCCTTTGTGAGTTCGTAGACACCTCCAAGATCGAGATCCAACAGATCGTGCGTGGTGGCCTCGACCTACTCTACAAAGAGATGAATTGATCAACCACCATTAATCGGAAAATAGAAAGTGAAAGCATTAAGGAATTACCTCAATAAGATCAAGCCGACCTTCGAGGAGGGTGGCCGCCTGTCGATGTTTCGCTCCGTATTCGAGGGGTTCGAAACGTTCCTGTTCGTCCCCAGCGACACGTCGCAATCGGGCGTACACATCCACGACAGCATCGACTCCAAGCGCACAATGACGGTCGTCGTCATCGCCCTCATCCCAGCGTTGCTGTTCGGCATGTATAACGTGGGTTATCAGCACAACCTGGCCATCGGCGCCGAGCAGCTCTTCTGGCCCGCGTTCCTCTTCGGCTTCCTGGCCGTGCTGCCCAAGATCATCGTCTCGTACGTCGTCGGGCTCGGCATCGAGTTCATGGTGGCGCAATGGAAGAAAGAAGAGATACAGGAAGGCTTCCTCGTCTCGGGTATGCTGATCCCTATGATCCTGCCCGTGGATACGCCCCTGTGGATGATTGCCCTGGCTACGGCCTTCGCCGTCGTCTTCGCCAAGGAAGTGTTTGGCGGCACGGGCTACAACATATTTAATGTAGCCCTCGTCACCCGCGCCTTCCTCTTCTTCGCCTACCCCGCCGCCATGTCGGGCGACAAGATCTTCGTCCGCACCGCCGACACGTTCGGCTTAGGCACCGGTAGCGTCGTCGACGGTTTCTCAGGCGCCACACCGCTGGGCATCGCCTCCACGGCCACATCGGGCACAGGCTATCCGGCCTTCTCAATGGATATGATCACCGGCCTCATCCCCGGCTCCATCGGCGAGACGAGCGTCATCGCCATCGCCATCGGCGCCGTGCTACTGCTCTGGACGGGCATAGCCAGCTGGAAGACGATGCTGTCCGTCTTCGTGGGCGGCGCACTCACGGCCTGCATGTTCAACGCCATCGGTATGGAGAACAACGCCATGGCCAACATGCCGTGGTACGAGCACCTCGTGCTGGGCGGCTTCTGCTTCGGCGCCGTCTTCATGGCCACCGACCCGGTGACCTCAGCCCGCACCGAACGCGGCAAGTGGATCTACGGCTTCCTCATCGGCTTCTTGGCCATCTGCATCCGTGTCCTCAACCCGGGCTATCCCGAAGGCATGATGCTGGCCATATTGATGATGAACATCTTCGCTCCGCTGATCGACTATTACGTGGTCGACGCCAACATCAAACGTCGGGCTGCCCGACTCAAACAAACCGCTAACTAATCATGGGGAGACGGATAACATTATGGCAACTAAGTTGAATACAAACGGAAACGGATACACCGTGATTTATGCCACGGTGATGGTCGTCGTCGTGGCCCTGCTCTTGGCCTTCACCTCGCAGGCGCTCAGCTCGGCCCAGAAGGCTAACCAGGACAACGACAAGCGACAGCAGATCCTCCGCGCGGTGAACGTCAGCGTGCCCGCCA
>ERZ772921.515-NODE-515-length-23746-cov-4.309822_pt1 | contig 23746 bp, 21 predicted proteins | sample MGYA00512117_ERZ772921 | MGnify/ENA primary metagenome ERZ772921 (study PRJEB29015, sample SAMEA2737944) | human oral metagenome | biome: human oral; feature: human-associated habitat; material: dental | place: China | collected 2150 ...
GCAGGGGACTGAAAATCCCCGTGTCAGTGGTTCGATTCCGCTCTGAGGCACCACCTTGTAGCTGAGTCTCCGGTGCATCGTTTACGCACTGGGGATTTTTTGTTGGACGTTCTCTGTCTTGAAGGAGCGCATACCCGTGGAGCACTTTACGCAGATATTTCTCTCATTCATCGCCTCATGGGGCTATGTCGCCGTTGCCGTCCTCATGGCAGCGGAGAACGCGTGCATCCCCATCCCGAGCGAGTTGATCCTCGGCTTTGCGGGCTACCTCATCTTCGCGGGACACATGTCGTTCGAGGGCGCACTCCTTGCGGGCATGGTCGGCGGGCTCCTCGGCTCGCTCTTTGCCTATGAGATCGGCGCGCGCGGCGGGCGTCCCTTTGTGGACAAATATGGAAAATATTTTCTCATCAAGCAGTCACACGTCAATGTCGCACAGGACTGGTTCGACCGCTATGGACTCAAGGCGGTGTTCTTTAGCCGCATGCTGCCCGTCGTGCGCACCTTTATCTCGCTGCCGGCAGGATTCGCCCGCGTCGACCCGAAGCGCTTCTTCCTCTATACGATTGCGGGCGCGCTCCCGTGGACGGCGGCGATCCTCTACGCCGGCATGGTGCTCGGTGAGAGCTGGACCGACCTCATGGAATACGGACACGAGGCGAGCATGATCTTCGTCGTTGTCGCCGTCATTGTGATTGTCGTCCTCTACCTGCGCTGGCGGAGAAAGAAGAATAGAAAATAAAAATGGCTTGTTGCACGAAACTGCAAATTTCGTACAACAAGCCCTCCTTTATGTCTATGTGTCTGCTTCCTTGGGCGCCGGCGCTGTCTGAAAGAGCGAGACGCAGAGTCCAATGAGTGCACCGATGGCGGCGGGACAGACCCACCCCATCATGATCCCATAGAGGGGAATGGTTTGACGCAGCAGCTCATGCAGTGCCGGCGGGCACAGCCCCGCGGCATGCAGCCCATCGATCAGCGAGAACACGAGCGTGAGGGAGATCGCTCCCTGATAGATGCTCTTGCGCCAGCCGATGAAATAATCAAAGAGCGAGAGAATCACAAAGACGATGACGAGCGGGTAAATCGTGACGAGGAAGGGCACGGCAAGCGTAATGATCTGGGTCAGCCCGATGTTCGAGGCGGCAAAGCTGAACAGAATGGAGATCAGAAGGAGTCGTTCGTACGAAATGCGGCCCTTTAGCAGCTTGTTGAAGAACAGGGCAGCACTCGACGTGATGCCGCAGCACGTCGTCAGACACGCCAGCCCGATGATGACGGCGAGCAGCAGATTGCCCGATGCGCCGAAGAAAATCCCGACGGCACCCGCGAGGATCTGCCCGCCGTTCTCTGACTGCCCCAGTACCGAGGCACTTGTCGCACCAATGTAGGCGAGCGATCCATAGACCGCCGTCATGAGCGTCACCGTGATCAGTCCCGAGATCAGACAGGCCGAGCCGATGGCATGGCGATCTGTGATCCCGCGCATCTGAATCGCATTCGTCACGAGTGCACCGATGGCGATCGAGGCAAGTAGATCCATTGTCTGATAGCCGTCCTGAAATCCCTGTGCGAATGGCGCCTCTAGGTAGGCGCCTGTCGGCGCAAGGATGTTCCCCAGCGGCGCGTGGAACGCCTGAGCAAAGAGGATAAAGAGAACAACGAGTAGAGCAGGGGTCAGCATCTTGCCCACGCGGTCGATGATCTTGTTCGGGTTCAACGAGAGATAGTAGGACGCAGCAAAGAAAATCGCCGTGTAGATCAGCTGCCCTAGTGCAAAGTTCTCCTCCGTGAGGAACGGGCGGATACCGATCTCAAACGAGACTGCGCCCGTGCGCGGCATCGCAAAGAGCGGGCCGATGATGAGATAGAGCAGGATGAGCAGCACCGTCGCAAAGCGCGGCCATGTCTTTTCGCGCAGCAACGGCGTATATTCCCCGCCTGTCAGTGCGATCGCCGTGATGCCGAGCAGCGGCAGACCGACGCCCGTCGCCATAAAGCCGATCATCGCAAGCAGGGTATGCTCACCTGCCGCCTGTCCCAGTGCGGGCGGAAAGATCAGATTTCCCGCGCCGAAGTAGATGGAGAACATCATAAATCCGAGCGTCAAAAGATCCTTTTTATTTAACTTGTTTATGATTGATCCCTCCGAATCATATCCAAAAATTTCGATAAAATAGTTCAATTTGCATTATTACAGAATTGGGTCGGTATGTCAAGAAAGCATCGACGCCATTTCATGGGATATGCCGTGAATAATTTTATCTCTTGATCCCTTCATTTTATCCGTGGTTCCTTTACTAATCGGCGAATATATAGTATGATACAACTGATAACGATGATAATCTGATTTGTGGTCCTGTCACGGAGAGGATTGGTCTCGACCAGAAACGTTGTGACGTAAAACAGGTGTAAGGGGGACGTTTCTGTCCCGTATGGTGAAAGGCAGGAGTAGGCAGTATGAAATTCTATTGCGAAATTACGAGCATCGGTGAGGAATCCCTTCTGTTCCTAGATGATCCGAATGCCAACTTCATCATCATCTTTAACAATAATGCACCTGCGGAGCTGGCAGAGTTCTCCGTGCTGCACACGCCTGCGAACTACAACGCGGATCCCGCCGTCGGCGATACGCTGATCATCGGCGACAAGGCATTCACGATTACGGCGATCGGTGATGAGGCGCTGCACACGCTGCGGGAGCTCGGACACTGCACGCTTTCGTTCAAGGGCGGCGATACACCCGAACGCCCCGGCTGCATCATGCTGCAGGGCGATGCTCCTCTCGTCAAGGACGACATCAAGATGGGCGTGACGATCGAAATCCACTAACCGATGCGTCCAAGGGAGTCGCCGCAGATGCGGCGGCTTCTTTTTGCATTCTACATCAGATGCTCGACGCACAGTGCACATGATTTGCGTGCGGTTTGCGAGTATCGCCGGTGTAGGGACGTCAAATGATTTCAAAAAAATATCTTTCTATGGTACAATGCAGGGGATTGAAATGTAATGGGGGCATATCTGCATGAACGATGAGAAAAATCTTGCGTGGCCGGTCTATCTTGTCCTGCTCGCGGTGGTCTCGTTTCAGATCTTTTACGGCATCGGCGGATTGGCTTTGCTCGATCCCGATGAGCCGGTCTATGCGGAGACGGCGAAGGAGATGATCCGCTTTGGCGACTATCTTTCGCCGCGCATCTACAATGAGTTCTGGTACGACAAGCCGCCCATCTTCTACTGGCTGGTTGTGGCGTCGCTCAAGTTGTTCGGCGGATTCAGTGAGCTTGCGGCACGCCTGCCGGCATCGTTTATGGCGATTGGTTCCGTTCTTCTGACCGCACTGGCGTCGGCGCGTATTTTCGGTGCGCGTACGGGATTCTGGGCGGGCATGATCACGGGGACGAGCGTCTTTCTCATGTATATGGGAAAGGCGTCCGTCACGGATACGACGCTGCTCTTCTTCATGACGGCGGCACTCTTCCTATTCATTCATCGGCAGTACTGGCTGATGTACCTTTGCTGCGGACTTGCTGTTATGACGAAGGGGCCGATCGGTATTGTCTTCCCCGGCGGCATTATCTTCTTCTACCTGCTGCTTACGCGTCAGCTGGAGCTTTTGCTCCGCATGCATGTCCTGCGCGGCGTGCTGCTTGCTGCGCTTGTCGGTATGCCTTGGTACGTCTATATGTATACGGTACATGGGATGCCGTTCATCCACGACTTTATCGGCTTTCACAACATCAGCCGCTTTGCGCATCCGCTCCATCCTGTGCGCGACCACTGGTATTTCTATATCCCCGTCGTACTGCTCGGCTTTTTCCCGTGGACGGGGCTGCTCATTCAGTCGGTCAAGAACGCCTATCGTCACAGCTTCGGTGAGGAGGCGGAGCAGCTTTCGTTCTTCCAAGTCTGGTGGATCTTCGTCTTTGTCTTTTTCTCGTTTGCCCAGACCAAGCAGGTCTCCTATATGCTGCTCCTCGTTCCGCCGCTTGCGACCATCATCGGATGGAACCTCGCGCAGATGCTCGACGACTGGCGACAGACACATTTCGGCTGGGCTGGCGGCAGTGCCGTTCTCTTTCTCGTGATGGGGATTGGGTGGCTGCTTGCGGGAGACGGGCTTCCACAGCTCGCGGAGGGCGGACTTTGGCTGGGAACGCTGACACTCATCCTCGGTGCGGCGATCATCTACCATATCACCGCCTCGCATCGCCTCATGCTTGCCGCATGGCTGCACGTCATCATGGCCGTGGTGACGATGGTCATCGGCTTCGGCGTCATGATGCCGGCTGTCGAGGGAATTTTTAGCGTCAAGCAGGTTGCACGCGACTACGCAGCAGCGTATCATCCCTCCGCCGAGGAGGAGGGGCGCGTCCTCTACATCGATAAGCAGCTGCGCCCCGGCGTGATGCTCTATACGGATATCCCGGGACTTGAGGCGGATGTCAATCAGCCGGAGGAGCTCACCGCGATACGGGACGATCCACGCCCGAAGTACATCATCATGCGTGACTTTATGTACCAACGCAAGATCAAGGAACTCGGCGCGGAGCGCTGGCAGCTCGTGGAGGAAAAGGATGGACTCTGCATCTTCCGCGATGACGGGCCATAAAAAATTTTTTTGAACCAAAGAAGGAGAATTCTATTTTGTGGAGAATTATTATTTGTGAAAGATGAAGTAGATCATATCTATGGCATCTGATACTCCACATTAATTACTTTGCTGTGTATTTTATTTAGGAGGATATTTATGTCAGTATTTTATCTTGCGGGGAAATCCCATCTTGTTGAGGTCTACGGCGACGAGGCACTCGATCTTTCGTGCTGCGGCAATCCGCTAAAGGAACTGAAGCCGAACACGGTCGATGCGGCGCAGGAGAAGCATGTTCCCGTGCCGACCTACGATGCGGCGAAGCATGAGGTGTCGGTCAGCGTCGGCGCGGTGGCGCATCCGATGACGGAGGAGCATCTCATCAACTGGGTGATGCTCGTCACGAAGCGCGGCACGCAGCGTGTCAATCTCACGGCAGTGGATGCACCGACCGTTACGTTTCGTCTCGCTGACGGCGATGCGCCGGTCAAGGTGCTTGCCTACTGCAATCTCCATGGACTCTGGCAGGCAGAGATCTGAGCTTTAGTTTATCCGTGATCTCTTGAACATGGATAGCCGCTGCACGTTTGTGCGGCGGCTGTTTTAGGAAGCACGGATAAACAGCCCCTTGGATTGTGCAAATGAAAAATCAGTCGCAATTCTCTCTGTACTCATGTATAATAAAATTATCGCATGAGCGATGCAGAAGAACGGCGACGGGGGGGCGATGGTATGCGCTGGGCACAGGTGAGTGTTGTGACGACGCATGAGGGCGCAGATCTGATCGGGAATATTCTGATGGAGCTGGGCGCTGCGGGGACGGAGATCGATGATCCATCCCTCGTGAATACGTATATTGATGCAGGGCTATGGGACTATACTGACCTGCCGCGTGCCGAGGACACGGAGACTGTGACAGTGCGCGCCTATTTGCCTGAGGATGAGCGACTCGAGAGCAGCCTCCTTACACTTACGGAGCGCATTGAGGGGCTGCGCCGCGCCGATGCTCCGATCGGAGCAGGGACAGTTTCCCATGTCTTTGTCGCGGATGAGGACTGGGCGGAGACGTGGAAAGCGTATATCCACACAGAGAAGATTGGGCGGCGCATCGTCGTGCGCCCCACATGGGAGGAGTATACGCCGTCGGGCGATGAGATCGTCATCGATCTCGACCCTGGGGCGGCGTTTGGGACGGGGGCACACGCGACGACAGCGATGTGTCTGCGCTGGCTTGAGCACGTCGTCTGCCCCGGGATGCGCATCTATGACGTGGGATGCGGCTCGGGCATTCTCGCGATTGCGGCGTCGAAACTCGGTGCGGGCGAGGTGATCGCCATGGACTACGATCCCGTTGCAGTCTCCGTCGCCGAGGAAAACATCAAACAAAACCACGTCACGAACGTCGTCGCTCTGCAGAGCGATCTTCTTGCTGTATGTCGTGGAATGGCGCCGGCCGAGTTGATCACGGCGAACATCATCGCAGATATCATCATCCGCCTGTTTGACCAGCTGGACCAACATCTGGCGCGGGGCGGTGTCCTGCTCGCCTCGGGCATCATCGACGACCGCATCGACGATGTGGAGCAGGCGGCAAAGGAACACGGCTTTACCGTGCTCGATATGACCTGTGAAAAGGAGTGGGCGGCGATGATCATCCGCCGTACAGCGGATCTCGAAGAGGCATGAGACAGGTATTTTATCCCGGCGTGCTAACGGAGGATATTGCCATTACGGGGGGCGACGCCCATCATCTCGCCCGTGTCATGCGCGCCCAAATCGGCGACGTGATCACGGTTGTCGACGCGGCAGGACAGGCAGCGGAGATGGCGGTCACGGAACTCACGCGTGATGCCGTGCACCTCCGTATGCGGCGCGTATTGCCTGCGGAGACAGAGGGCAGAGAGGTCATCCTCGTGCAGGCGCTCCTCAAGGGAGAGAAGATGGACTTCATCGTCCAAAAGGCGGTAGAATTGGGCGCCGTATGCATGTGCCCCATCGTGACAGAGCACGTCGTTGTGCGCTATGACGTGAAGAAGGCGGCGGCAAAGGCGGCGCGCTGGCAGAAAATCGCTGATGAGGCGGCAAAGCAGTGCGGCCGCAGGTCGTTGATGACCGTTGCGCCGATCGTCTCACTCGCGGAGCTGCTGCAGGACCCGGCGTACATCGGTGCCGCTGATACAGTGACCGTCTTTTGCTATGAGCAGGAGGAGCGGCAGTCAATGCGTACAGTACTGCGCGGCACAGAGGCGCGGCGCGTGACGCTCATCGTTGGTGCGGAGGGGGGCTTTTCCCCTGCTGAGGCAGCGGCGGTCACGGCGGCAGGCGGGCAGTCCGTCTCACTGGGACACCGCATTCTGCGGGCAGAGACGGCATCGCTCACAGCACTCGCCGTGACGCAGTATGAACTTGGAAATCTTGATACATAATAGAGGAACAACAATGAAGAAGTATACAATATGTTTGGCGGCATTCGTCGCACTCAGTGTGTTCACGGGCTGCGGAAGCAGCAGTGCGGCCGATGAAGGGCGTGCTGCGGGCGCGCAGACGCAGGAGGCGCAGAATGCAGGACACGGGCTCGTGGGGGAGGCGGCACCGAAGTTTGCCGTGAAGAATCTCACGGGCGAGGACGTTGCTGTCGAGGCGAAGGGCAAGCCCTACATCATCAATTTCTGGGCGACGTGGTGCCCGCCCTGTCAGGCGGAGATCCCGGATCTCGCGGCGTTCTATGCGACGCATCGGGAGACGGTGGATTTCTATGCCGTCAACTTGCAGGAGGAGGCCCCCGCAGTTCAGAAGTTTTTGACGGAGCGGCAGGCAGAGCTGCCCGTTGTACTGGATGCAAAGGGGAAGGCGGCGGCGCTCTACGGCGTGCGTGCCATCCCGACAACGGTTGTCGTGAATGCAGAGGGAACGGTGATCTACCGCAAGACGGGCGGCGTGACGAAGGCGGAGCTGGAAGATGTCATCAATAAATACTGATAGCCTCGTCGTTGGAGGGCACGGCGCATGGAACTGACTCTTCTCAGCGGGGCATTCATCGCGGGCGTCCTCTCTTTTCTCTCCCCCTGTGTTTTGCCGCTCCTGCCGACGTTCTCATTGATCCTTGCGAAGAACAGCAGGCAGGATGGACGGGAGGCACAGCGCCTCTATGTCAATACGGCGGCGTTTCTGGCAGGATTTACCGTTATCTTTGTTCTCCTCGGCGCGACAGCATCACTGCTCGGCTCATGGCTCTTCTCCTATCAGGAGATCTTGCGGCAGGGCGCGGCGCTGCTCGTCATACTCATGGGACTCTTCATGACGGGATGGATCCGCATCCCACTTCTTCTGCGCGAGTATCGCCCCTTTCAGCGGCGCGGCTTTGACGGCGTCGGCGGGGCATTCCTCCTCGGGTGTGGCTTTACACTCGGCTGGACGCCGTGCACGGGTCCTGTGCTCGCAACGATCCTGCTTTATGCAGGCAGCGCGGCGACCGTCGGGGCGGGGGCTCTGTTGCTCCTCGTCTACAGCATGGGCTTTGCCGTGCCGTTTTTCCTCCTCGCTGTGATTTGGCGGCGCCATATCATGAAGCTGCGTGGCTTCTATCAGTATCTGCCGCGCATTCAGCAGGCAGCGGGCGTCGTGCTTATCCTCCTTGGTATTCTGCTCTGGGCGGATGGACTAAGCTATCTCGTTCGGATTTTGTCTTAGGGAATCGCTAATTTTATCCATGTTGTTTGAACCAACGGTCTTCCTTCAATATGAGGGGAGACCGTTTTCTCATTGAAGTTTAAGACAGTGTGTGGTATGGTATAGCATAGACAGTGTATTCATGGAGGTAGATATGAAAACATACGAAAGAAATGCCGCAGGATTTTCCATGCGTGAGATTGTCTTTACGGGGCTGATGACAGCTCTTGTCTTTGTGGCGACCTATGTGCCGCATATACCGATTCCGCTCGGCTACGCGCATCTCGGCGATGCCGTGATTTTCCTGCTCGCCGTGCTTGCACCGCGCCGCAGCGTCCTTTTCGCCGCGTGCCTTGGCTCAGCGATGGCGGATATTTTCGGCGGCTTTGCACTGTGGGCAGGGCCGACCATCCTCATCAAGCTCATCATGGCGGAGATCGTCTGCCGTTTGGGACGAAGCAGTGCTGTTCCGGCGGGACGCGCGCGGTGCGCGGCGGCCTTTCTCCTCGCAAGCCTTTGGATGGCGGCAGGATATACCCTCGCAGGAGCCATCCTCTACGACGGCATGGCGGCGGCACTTGCCTCCACACCGGGGCTAATTGCCGAGGGCATTGCCAATAGTATACTCGCATTGCTCCTTGTGCCTGCTCTGCGGGAACATGTTCCGCGGTGGTAAACGCACGGAGGGAAGAACAATTGCTGTGTCTATGCTGTTATGAGAGAGGATAATGTCTTGCTTGAAACACTTTCACTTCCGATGCCTTAGCTGCCGACGCCTGTCTGCGCTATTCAGCGGGACGATGGACGGGCCGTACTGACGGCAGGGGCGCGATCACAGCTTTTGAGCGGAACAATTGCATCGACGAATGATGACGCACATATACTGATTGGACGGTATGCTTCTCTTGGACGAAATATCACCTTTGATATGGAGGATAGAGCCAGCAGAGCATCTGCAGCGGCATATCCTTTTTCTTTTTGGTCACCGTCCCCGGCGGAAGATGTGCCCGAGCGCAGGCAGATCATCATTGGAAATGATGTGCGTATCGAATCAAATGTGATCTTCAGGGGCGGTATTACCGTAGGAAACGGAGCCATTGTTCGTGCAGGGGCAGTTTTGATGGAGGATGTGCCGCCCTATGCCGTTGTTGAAGGGAATCCGGCGCATGTTGCAGGCTATCGCTTTGACGTGGATACGATCCGTCAGCTTCAGCGCATCAAATGGTGGAATTGGCCGGAGGAGGATATTCGGAAGAACATACATATTCTGGCGGACAATGTCGATGCATTTCTTATGAAATTCCAACCGGCCGTGCATGAAATATCCGATGAGACCGTGGAGACGCTCCGTGAATTCAAGGAGCAGGGCTATCGCGTTTATTATTTTGTACCGGATATTGATTCCCCGGAGGGAATCTGGCGAAAAGTGATTCGCGCCTATCTATCAGCGTATACCGCGAATGATAAGACGGCTCTCCTCCTTGGCCTTTCAGGGGGAAATGCGGAAGCAGTGACTGCCAAAATTCAGCCGTTGATGAACACTATGGGAGAAAATGCACCTCTCGTTTTGACGCACACATGGGATGAGGAACATCTTGGTCGGATCTTTTCTTATGTCGATGATCTGATTACGACAAAGGATGGGATCTCATCCGTCTGTGTGGATTGTGCTTCCCATGAGAACGTGCGCGTATCGTATGGATGCGACGATAAGGAACAGATCTTTCCCCGTGAAAAGGAGATTGACATTTCCGTCTGTGTTCTCAGCTATCAGCCGGATTACGAGAAGCTTTTCGCAACGCTCACGTCAATCGTTCAGCAAGTACACTGTTCCTTTGAGATCATCATCGGTGATGACGGAACGCCGAATTTTCCTCAGGAAGAGATTGAACTGTGGCTGCGGCAGCAGGGCTGCCGTGACTGCACCATTCTGCATAGTGCAGAGAACCACGGCACGGTAAGGAATATGATGCAGATGCTCTCTGCTGCACGTGGGAGATATATCAAGGCAATCTCACCGGGGGATTATCTGTATTGCAATGATGTCCTTGGGAAAATGCTCCGCTTTATGGAGCAGGAGCACTATGCTGTGGCATTCGGACGGGCGTGTTACTATCACCATGACGGGAGTTCCTATCAGCTGCTCGATACAATGAGTCCGCTGAACCTTGGAATTTATGAAGCAAAGGACTATGATGCTGTAAAAAAAGCCTGTGTGATTTACGGAGATTTCATTCTTGGTGCACTCCTGATGGGGGAGCGCAGGATGATTACGGCCTATACGAATGAAATTGTCGGGCATATCATCTATGGAGAGGATACCATCTATCTTCGGATGCTCGCCGATGGTATTCCCATCGGCTTTTGGAATCACAATTTTATCTGGTACGAGGTGGGCACGGGGATCTCTACGAAGGGGGGAGATGCATGGCGAAAACGCCTCGGGAAGGACATGGATGTGTGCCTCTTTATCATTGAACAGCTGCACGCGGGGATACGCGAAGAAAAGGAGAAAATCCTAAGCGGAGCCAATGGCAAGACAATGCGCGATCTGCAAAAAAAATATCGCACCGATGCCTTTGAAGCGTATATCGCGGAACATGGATCCTATCTGCAGGATGTCGATGAAGGTGAATTGGAGCGTCTCGTTCATGCGCTTGTTGTGCGGGGATGATTCCTTTAGCAAAACGGCGGAGCATTCGAATATATACATGAAAGTAATTCACATTGGTCGAGGAGAGTACAATGCAGATCGTAAAATATATGTTTCAGCCACACGGAGATGAACGCGGCATGCTCGTTGCTTTGGAGGAGTTTACGGATATCCCGTTCCGCATCAAACGCGTCTACTATATGTATGATACGGTTGCAGGGGTCGTGCGCGGACATCATGCGCATAAGAAACTGGAACAGATTTTGATCTGTATTCATGGCTCGTGCAGGATCCGCCTCGACAACGGACGAGAAAAAAAGATCGTGCCGCTGGAAAAACCGTATGAAGGACTTTATATTTCCCACGCCATGTGGCGCGAGATGTACGATTTTTCTCCGGATGCCGTACTCATGGTGCTCGCCTCGGAGGTCTATGATGAGTCAGACTATATACGGGATTATGATGAATTTTTGCGGATGGTGGAGGCGAAGGGATGAAGATTGATCTTGCGGTTCTGCATCGGCAGTATGACCTTCATGCAGCAGAATATGATGCGGCGGCTCTGCGTGCCCTTCGCTCTGGGTGGTACATCATGGGACCGGAGCTCTCAGCATTCGAGACGGAGTTCGCCGCCTATACGGGAGCAGAGTATGCTGTCGGACTGAACTCAGGACTCGATGCGCTGACGCTCTCTGTGCGCGCTCTTGGGATCGGTGCGGCGGATGAGGTCATTGTCCCGGCAAACACCTATATCGCGACGGTGCTCGCCGTCACGGAGAATGGGGCAACGCCTGTCTTTGTTGAGCCTGATGTGCACTACTGCATCGCCCCTGACTGCATTGAGGCGGCAATTACCCCGCGCACGCGAGCGATTATGGTCGTGCATCTCTATGGACAGGCTGCTGCTATGCCGGCAGTGATGGAGATCGCAGAGCAGCATCATCTCTTTGTCATCGAGGACTGTGCCCAGTCGCATGGGGCACACTTTGGCGATACGATGACGGGGCGCTTCGGTCATGTCGGCTGTTTCAGCTTCTACCCGACGAAGAACCTCGGTGCATTCGGCGATGCAGGTGCTGTCGTGACGGACGATGCAGTGCTTGCCGAAAAAATCCGTATGCTGCGAAACTATGGCAGCAAGGAAAAATATCATAATGAGCTCTGCGGCGTCAACTCCCGTCTGGATGAGATACAGGCGGCACTCCTGCGCACGAAGCTGACGCATCTTTCCGCATTGACCGAGGAGCGCAGGGACATTGCAGCCAAATATCATGCAGGGATCAAGAATGAGCATATTCATCTCCCACAGGTACGTGAGGGCGCGGAGCATGTCTATCATCAGTTCGTTGTTCACACGTCGACGCGCGATCACTTCAAGGCGTATCTTCATGCACATGGCATTGAGACGGTGATCCACTATCCCATTCCCCCGCATCTCGCGGAGTGCTATGCATATCTCGGGCACACACGCGGCAGTTTTCCGCGCACAGAGCAGTACGCCGACGAGGTTCTGAGCCTGCCGATCTTTAACGGCATGCGGACAGACGAGATCACCTATGTGATTGATATTGTGAATGGTTATCGCCCATCCGTGCCACAGTGTGTGATGCAGAAAGGACATAGATGAACATGCCCTCCTCAACACAGCTGTATGATGTTTCGGTCTGTGTCCTTACCTATCACCCGGATTATGAGAGGCTCTTTATTACGCTCACATCCGTTATTCGCCAGAAGGGCTGTACCTGTGAGATCATCATTGCGGATGATGGTACGCCGGATTTCCGTCAGAAAGAGATCGAGGCGTGGATGGCGGAGCATGATGTCGAGGATTACTGCATCGTGCGCAGTGCAGCGAATACGGGCACCGTTCGGAATGCGCTGAACGCATATAAAGCTGCCGGTGGTCGGTATGTCAAGCTGATCTCGCCCGGCGATTATCTATACGCCGATACCGTATTGGCGGAGATGATGAATTTCATGCAGAGCGAGAAGTATAAAATTGCATTTGGTCGAGCGTGCTATTACGTGGTGACAAATGGTGTATACCAGCTGGTCAACCGCATGCAGCCATTTCAGCTGCGCCCTTATTTGGAAAAAGATATTTCTGCCGTCAAGGAGGCGTATCTGGTCTATCAGGACTATGGTGTCGGTGCTGCCTTTATGGGAGAACGAGATCTTCTCATCGCCTATACGGAGATGATATGCGGGCGTATTGTTTATACGGAGGACGCTGTCTATCCGATCATGATCGCCGATGATATTCCCCTCGGGTTTTGGAATCAGAATCTGATTTGGTATCATTATGGCAGCGGAATATCTGACAGCGTATCGGAGGTGTGGAAGAAGCACCTGCTGCATGACAGTAAAGTGACGTTGGAGATTATCATTGAGCGGCACCGTGAGATTTTGGATATGGTTTTTGGCGCGCAAAAAGATGGGCATACTGCAGGCCCGTCGTATGAGCAGCGGCGTGAGGCCTACTATGCAGAGGCACAGCATCTTTTGGACAACGGCTCATATTGGAAAAATGTTGATCCGGCAGAGCTGACCAAGTTGGTGCATGCGGACGCAGTATTTGCCAGATAAGTATGGCGGACGTCACACAACCAATATATGTTGAATTGAGTATGGAGGGGTGTTTGTGGACGAGAGTATTTCGTACCATCCGGATATTGATGTTTCGGTTTGTGTGCTTACCTATCATCCAAATCCGATAAAGCTATTTGCGACATTGGAATCCATTGTCTGTCAGCAGGGGTGTTCTTTTGAAATTATCATTGCGGATGATGGAACTCCCGATTTCGACCGCAGTGTAATAGAGTCGTATTTTGCGCAGAAGAATTTTTATCGCTATACGATCGTGACAAATCCATACAATCAGGGAACGGTAAAAAATACGGCGAGTGCATTTCCTGTCATGCGGGGGCACTATATTAAAGTGATTTCGCCTGGTGATTTTCTATACAATGAAGATGCTCTGGCACGGATGCTGCGATTTGTCGAGGAGAATAACTATCAGGTTGCCTTTGGTCTGACGTATTACTATCAAGTATTGGAAGATCAAATCTATAAGGTACTCGGACAGCTTCAGCCTTTAAACTTGGAGTCGTATCGCAGAAAAGCTTTTTCTGACATACAGGCAGAATACCTTATGATCCCTGATTTTCCTGTTGGTGGTGCATTTTTTACCGAGGCGAAATTGCTAATCTCGTATACAAAGAAGATTTTGGGACGGATTGTCTACGGTGAGGACTGTGTCTATAACATCATGATTGCGGATGGGATCGAGCTAGGATTTCTTGATGATCATTTTATTTGGTATGAATATGGTTCAGGAGTTACGTGGCAAACGGAGTGGAACTCAAGAATTCACGCCGACATGTGTATGTATTATGCGATAATAGCAGAAAACCACCCCGAATGGCGCAATTTGTGTCTCTGGAAGATTGATCCGGAGCATCATGACGGAAGGGTATTTCAGCAGTATATTGATCAGTATGGAAAAGAGAGAATTCCACAATTGCGTCAAGACAATGAGAAATATCTGCAGCAGATCAACCAAGACTATTTAATACGGTGGCTCCGGTCTGGTATCTTATTTGCACAGGATCAGGCATAGGGAGGGAGAAGCATGCGTTATCCCCATCTGAATGGGAGCATGACTAAGTTGAGAGAAGTCACGCCGGCGTACTTCCCATACATCATTTCCTGGCGCAACGACCCTGCGAACAATCGGTATCTCAACCAGCCGTACCGTCTCGATATGGAAAAGCAGCGTGCGTGGTATGAGCACTATATGGCTGATGACACACAGGGGCTGCTCGTCGTCGTTGATAAGGAGAATGATACACCCTTTGCGACCATGGGATGGACGGACTATGATGCGGAGCGGCATCGCTGCATCACGGGACGTCTGCTCGTCGGTGACCGCCGCTATCGGGGAAGTACGTATTTTGTCGAGGCGACACTTCTTTTTGCTGACTATGTATACGATACATTAGGTGTGGACGTATGTTATGCACACATTGTGCGCGAAAATGCCGCATCACTCCGTTATCATGAGAAATACGGATTCCACCAGAATGAGGGGGAGATGCAGTTTCCGGAGGAACGCATCGTGAACGGGATGGAGCAGGTCGAATATCTGCGGCGGCGAGAAGACTGGCGCGGTGTGCGGGAAACTGCAGTAAATCGTATTGATGCGGTACAGAGAAACGGACGCGAAAGATAGGGATGACGATGGAGGATCGTGTATTTTATCATCCGCAGATTGCGGCATATTATCTGCAGGAGATGCACAATCGGCAGCATGCACAGAAGAAAATGCGGGTTGTATTTCTCGTGCAGGATGCCAGTGTCTGGGATAAGCAGTCACCGGTGTATGATGTCCTTGCACAGGATGAGGAAGCAGAGGCCATGATTGTCCTCCTTCCTACCTATCGCGCGATGGACGCTGAGGCGGGAAGACGTGCAGGGAGATATGACGAGGACGAATGGCATTACCTGCATGACCGATATCCTGACGTTTATGATTTCACGAATCTCCCCGACCTGCGTGTTCTTCAGCCGGACTACATTTTCATCGCGATTCCGTATGAGGGGCTGCGTCTGCTCCGTGGGACGCGAACCCCGGAGCTTGCGAAGATCGCAAAGCTTTGCTATATCCCCTATGGGACACAGGGAACAAAGTTCTTTCTGCAAAGTGAAGTGAAGATGGACGGCTTTTTTTCCTATCTGTCGTTTCAATTCTGCGACTCACACGAAGAAAAGTCCATGCTTGACGCTTCCTACACAGAAAACACGTCGATTGGGTTACAACACTTTGAGGATCTAGGATATCCTGGCTTTGAGGCATATCTTCGTCAGTACAAGGAAGAGAATACGATAACGCGTGTGCTCTGGACACCGCGATGGACGATGGATGGACCGGCGGGCGGCAGCCATTTCCTTGCCTATCGGGATGCGTTCACGCGATTTGCGGCGGAGCATGGCAGTGATCGTGTGAAATTTGCCATACGTCCGCATCCGCTGATGTTTCGCCACATGCTCCAGCGCGGCTATATGACGGAGCAGGAGCTGGCAGATTATAAAGCACTCCTTGAGGCCCATGGCATTGCGCTGGATGACAGCCATCAGACGCCGTTTGATGCGCTTACAGCGGCAGATATTCTGCTGACCGATTTTTCGTCGATCAATATGAATTTTTTCCTCATGGATCGACCAATGATTTATTGTCCGCATGACCCCGATCTGTCGGAGGACTATACGTTGATGCTTGAGGGGAGCTATGTGGCAGAGACATGGGAACAGGTGGAGACGCATCTCCTGCATTTGATTCGCGGAGAGGATCCTGCCGCACCGCGCCGACGCGAGATAGTCGCTGAAATGCGTGCGAAGCATACGGGCGCGGCAGAGCGTATTGCGGCGCGCTTGAAGCAGGATTTTGCGGAGGGGCTGTCGCCGCAGATCATTTATGCGCATGCAGCAGAACGGTGGATTTTTGACCGCAAGAAAGAGTTGATCAGCGAAATCGCAGGATGGCCTGCGGGACGGCTTGCCGCGTTCCGGACACAGCCTTGGTATGACGGGTATCTAGCTCTTTTGCCATTGCGCCTGCGCGGTGATGCGGTGGCATGGGGAGAGAACGAGCTGCAGAAAACGCTCGTTGAGCTCTATGCCGCTGAGGCGGATCGTGAACGGCGCAGCTGCATCGTTCTCGCGATGCTCCTGGTCGCCGATCCGCTGCAGCTGCCTGTGCCGATGGAGATCGATCTCTGGCCGGATGGGCTTTATCGTGACGTATGCGCCGTATTTCAGGAGATGCGGATGGGATTTTGATCTTGTTTCATCCGCTGTTGCGCGTATCAGCGTTTCCCTAATGTGCAAGAAAGAAGAATGGATTCGATGAATGAAGCGCAGGAGCAGTTGATCCGGCGGACGATTCGACTGCATTTTGGGCAGAGTGCCGCCAAAGGGATTCTTCTGCCGCTGAAGGAAGGTATGACGAATGATTCGTTCCTCTTTGCTGCGGATGGGAAAAAGTATATTTTTCGCTGCAATGGAGAGGGGACGGAGCGTCTGATCGACCGCGAAAACGAGAAGGCAGTCTATGAGCTCCTGGCTGACACGGGCATCACGGAGCGCATCGTGGCACTAAGTACGCAGCCGGGGTATAAGATTTCGCGTTACTATGAGCACTCCCATGTCTGTGACCCACATAATGAGCAGGAAGTCACTTCCTGCATGGAGGCACTGCGTTCTTTTCATGAGCGCAGGCTGCGCGGAGTGAAAGTATTCGACCCGTTTGCCGAGCTCCTCTTTTATGAGACGCTGATGCCGGCGGAGGCTCGCAGAGGCAGTGCGTACACTGCTGTGCGGGAACAGGTCTTTTCGCTTCGCCCCTTTGTCGCGCTATTCTTGGAGGAGGCGGCGATACTCTGCCATATTGATGCTGTCTCAGATAATTTTCTCTTTGTGGAGGGGCGTGAGCGCCCCTATCTGATTGATTGGGAGTATGCGGGGCTGTCGGATCCGCTGATTGACATCGCCATGTTCGCCATCTATGCGGACTATCGTGAGGATGAGACAGAGCAGCTCATCGCGGCATACTTTCCTGAGGGCTTTGATGCGCTGCTGCGTGCACGCGTCCATACCTATATGGCGGTGGGTGGACTCCTCTGGTACGATTGGAGTGTCTATAAAAGCTCGCTCGGCGTGACGTTCGGTCCGTACGAGGAGAGTCAGTTTCGATTCGCGAAGGAATACGCTGTCAAAGCACGGAAAGAGTGGGCGATGCTGTGATGGTACGGTATCCGATGTGGGTGATGCTCGGCGTTGTGAGCGGGCTTCTCTGGGGATGCAACAACTATCTGTATAATGTTGGTGCGACGGCAGCAGGAGCGGGATTTGCCGTCGGCATCGCTTTTCCTCTTGCCTGTACGGCAGTCAATGATGCGAGCGCGGCAGTTTTTCTGCTCCTTATGAACGGTTTTCGCGGCACTTTGCATTTGATGCGTATGGTCATCAGCCGTTCCGGTGCTTTTCTTTGTGCTGCCGCACTGCTTGGCGGGCCTGTCGGACAGCTCTCATATTGCCTTGGCATCCTGTGGGCGGGGCCGGCCTACGCGCTGGCGCTTTCCGCGCTGTATCCCGTCATTGGCTGTATGTTAGCGCGCCTGCTCCTGCATCAGCAGGTCACCCTGCGCATGGGGATTGGTATCGTTCTTGCTGTTGCCGGCGGAGTGATCACGGGGGCTGTGCCGCCGGATCGTGCGCCGCTGCTCCTTCTCCCGGGGATGGCGTGTGCGCTCCTTGCCGCCCTCTGCTGGGGCAGTGAGATTGTGCTGGCTGTACGCGGCATGGCGGACATCAAGCCGGATCTTGCCATCACGCTGCGTGAGTGCATCTCAGGAATGGTTTTGCTGGGGATCACACTGGTCTTTTTCTCGGACGATGCTCTTCTGAATGCACTCTCCGCAGCTCCTCTGTCCTTTATGACCCTAGCCGCCGCGGGCGCTGTTGCGGGTGCGTCCTATTTTCTCTGGTATGCGGTCAATCGTGCCATCGGCTGTGCGCGCGGTATGGCGACGAATGCGACCTATATTATATGGGGCGTATTGCTGCAGTGGGGCATTGCCGGGGCGGAGATCTCGGGACAGATGGTGGTGGGCTGCGGCCTCGTCTTTCTCGGAGTCCTTCTTGTATCGCTGTATCCGCATTCTGAATGAGCCGATGATTGAGGCATGGGAGACGATATGACCAAAGATGCATTTGATGCGGCAATCGCATCGCTTGATGCGGATGATGCCGTGCGGCGGGCACAGGCAGCGGAACGCCTTGCCCCCTATCGCGTGACAAATGCGGTGCTGATGGCGGCGGGTTATGGCAGTCGTCTTGCGCCCATCACAGACCATACGCCGAAGGGGCTTCTGCGCGTCCGCGGTGAGGTGCTGGTCGAGCGTCAGATCGCACAGCTCCGCGCGGCGGGAATTGCAGACATATTTCTCGTCGTCGGATATCTGAAGGAACAATTTTCCTATCTGGCATCGGATCCGCACATTCATCTGGTCGACAATGAAGACTATCATTGCTGCAACAATACGTCGTCCATTTTTCGTGTGCTCGACGTGCTCGATAATACCTATATATGCTCGGCAGACAATTACTTTACGGAGAATGTTTTTACACCGTATGTCTACCGCTCCTACTATGCGTCGGTGTATGGCGATACACCCAGCGAGGAGTACTATCTCACCGTGGACGGCAATGGACGCATCACCGAGGTGCAGATCGGCGGAGCGCATGGATGGTATATGCTCGGGCAGGCATACTTCTCGCGGGCGTTCAGCGCGCGTTTTGCTGCGCTCCTGCGCGAGGCGTATGAGCAGGATCCATCCGTGCGCGGTCTGCTCTGGGAGCAGTTCTATATGCGCCATATTGAGGAACTCGCGCTCGAGCGGCGGGAGTACGCAGACGGCATCATTTATGAATTTGATACACTGGCGGATATACAGGCGTTTGATGCGGGCTTCCCAGAAAACTGAGAACTACTATTGATTATTCTCTAGTAACATATGTTACGTCGATGGAGGATCCCCTTTGCTATAATCGAACACAAGAAATGTGGATTTTCGCAAAGGAGAGTTATCTATGGATGCTAAGATGTTTTGTTTTCAGTGTCAGGAGACGGCTGGCGGCAAGGGCTGCACAGTGCAGGGCGTCTGCGGCAAGAAGCCGGATGTCGCGGAGATGCAGGACCTCCTCGTCTATGTCACGAAGGGGCTTGGTGCGGTGACGACGGCGCTGCGTGCGGCGGGCAAGAAGGTCTCAGTGGAGACGAATCACCGCATTACGATGAATCTGTTCGTGACGATCACGAATGCCAATTTTGACCGCGAGGCGATCATGGATGTGATCGAGGAGAGCCTTGCGCTGAAGGCACAGCTTCTGCGTGAGCTTGGCGATGTGTCGAGTCTCCCGGCGGCGGCGCAGTGGACGGGCGCGCGTGCGGACTTTGCGGCGAAGGCCAAGACGGTCGGCGTGCTCGCAACGGAGAATGAGGATGTGCGCAGTCTGCGTGAGCTGACGATGTACGGACTGAAGGGACTTTCGGCGTACATGGAGCATGCAAACGCACTCGGTTATGAGGATGAGGAAGTGGATGCGTTCCTGCAGAGCGCCCTCGCAAAACTCCTCGACGATTCGCTGGACGGCGATGCGCTGACAGCGCTTGTTCTTGAGACGGGCAAGTGGGGCGTTGCGGGCATGGCGCTCCTTGACAAGGCGAATACGGAGAGCTACGGCAACCCCGAGATTTCGAAGGTGAAGCTTGGCGTCAGAAACCGCCCCGGCATTCTCATCTCAGGTCATGATCTCAAGGATCTCGAGCGTCTCCTCGAGCAGACGAAGGGGACGGGCGTCGATGTCTACACGCACGGCGAGATGATTCCTGCGCACTACTATCCAAAGTTCAAGAAGTACGACAATCTCGTCGGCAACTATGGCAATGCGTGGTGGCAGCAGAAGGAGGAGTTCGAGAAGTTCAACGGGCCGATCCTCATGACGACGAACTGCGTTGTGCCGCCGAAGGACAGCTACAAGAACCGTCTCTTTACAACGGCGGCGGTCGGTGTGGAGGGCTGCACGCATATTCCCCTCGTGAACGGCGAGAAGGATTTCACGCCTGTCATCGAGTGCGCGAAGAAGTGTGCACCTCCGACGGAGCTGGAGACGGGCGAGATCGTCGGCGGGTTTGCCCATGAGCAGGTCTTTGCTGTGGCGGACAAGGTAGTCGAGGCCGTCAAGAGCGGCGCGATCAAAAAGTTCGTCGTGATGGCGGGCTGCGACGGCCGTATGAAGTCGCGTGAGTACTATGCGGACTTCGCTGAGGCACTGCCGAAGGATACGGTGATCCTGACGGCGGGCTGCGCGAAGTACAAGTACATCAAGAAGGATCTCGGTGACATCGGCGGTATCCCGCGCGTCCTCGATGCCGGTCAGTGCAACGACTCCTACTCGCTCGCGCTGATCGCGCTGAAGCTTAAGGAAGTATTCGGTCTGGATGATGTGAACAAGCTCCCGATTGCGTACAATATCGCGTGGTACGAGCAGAAGGCTGTCATCGTTCTCCTCGCCCTGCTCCACCTCGGTGTGAAGAACATCCACCTCGGACCCACGCTCCCCGCGTTCCTCTCTCCGAATGTCGCAAAGGTGCTCGTCGAGACCTTCGGCATCGGCGGCATCACGAATGTTGAGGACGATATGGCAATGTTCGGCATTGAGGTAAATGCGCCCGAAGCTACTGCTGTGTAAAATAATATTTGTTCATAGATAAGTAAATGGGACTTCCGTACGAAACAAAATGTTCTTTCGTACGGAAGTCCCGTTTTTGCGTGAGTTTACAGTGCCGCCCGCAGGAGATTTCGCGTGTAGTCCTCGCTTGGTTCTCTGAGGACGCGGCTGGTCTCGCCCTGCTCGACGATGCGTCCATTCTGCATGATGAGGACGCGGTCGGCGATGGAGCTGACGAGCGGAAGATCGTGCGAGATGAAGAGGAGACTCATGCCGTGCTCTCGCTGTAAATGCAGGAGCAGGGCGATGATCTTTGCCTGTACGGATACGTCGAGTGCCGAGGTCGCCTCATCGCAGACGAGGATTTCGGGATGAACCGCCATCGCGCGTGCAATCGCCGCCCGCTGGCACTCGCCGCCGCTCATCTCGTGCGGATAGCGATCCGCGTATGCGGCGGGCAGTCCGACCTCGGCGAGGAGTTCGGCGACGCGCCGTTTGGTGTCGCGTTCATCAGGCGTACACAGACGGCAGATGGTTTCGCCAATCATCGCGCCGACAGTGCGGCGCGGGTTGAACGAGCCGGGGGCATCCTGAAACACCATCTGGATGCGGGTGTAGAGGGCACGGCGTTCCTTTCCGCGTGTGTGCGTGATGTCCTTGCCGTCGAGGAGAATGTTCCCGCTCGTCGGCAGATGTAGCCCCGTGAGGAGCTTTGCAACGGTGGATTTGCCGCTGCCGCTCTCGCCGACGATGCCGAGCAGTTCGCGCCGCGCGAGGGAAAAGGAGATGCTGTCGATTGCCTGAACGCGTCCCGCCGCATCGTCAAAATGCATGGAGACATTTTCAAAGCGCAGGAATGTGTCCCTGCCATTGGATTTCTTTTCTTCCTGACGGGGAGCAGAGCTGTCCTCTATGTGATGGCGGCGGTCGCAGCCATCATGTGCCGCCGCATACATTTTCGGTACTGCTGCAATCAGGCTTTGTGTGTATGGATGCTGCGGATTTTCGAGCACATCCGTGACACTGCCCTGCTCGACGATCTTCCCTTTGCACATGACGGCGACGCGGTCAGCGATGTGCCGCACGACGCCGATGTTGTGCGTGATGAGGAGGATTGCCGTCCCCGTGCGCTCCTTGAGCGCGCGCAGCTCGTCCAGTACCTGCAGCTGGATCGTCGCGTCGAGTGCCGAGGTCGGCTCATCGGCGAGGAGAAGCTGCGGGTGCAGGATGACGGCGAGTGCGATGGCAGCACGCTGTGCCATGCCGCCCGACAGCTCGAACGGATACGTTGCGAGGATACGACGCACGTCGGGAAAACCCATGCCGCCGAATACCTCTGCCGCGCGTGCGTAGATTTCCTCACGCGACAGATCGGTGTGTGCACGCATCGTCTCAACGAGCTGCGTGCCAATCTGCCGCGTAGGGTTCAGTGACGCACCTGCGTACTGGAACACCATCGCAATCTCCTCGCCGCGCAGTCTGCGCCGCTCTCCCTCGGAGAGTACGGCAAGGTTCTTCGTGTCAAAGGAGACCGTACCCGCGTGAATCTCGGTGGAGAGTCCGCGGATCTGCGCAATTGCCTTGAGCAGGGTGGATTTGCCGCTGCCGCTCTCGCCAACAATGCCAAGCACCTCGCCTGTGTGAAGACGGATGCTGATGTCCTCGATCACGGCATCGCCGCCGTACCCCGCAGTCAAATGGTCAATTCGTAAGAGTTCCTGCATGACGCTGCTCCGCTGTGCGCTGTGTGTGCGCTCACTTCTTGTCCAGATCCTTTGTCACATGATAGTAGTCGCTCGGCGTGGAGAGGAATCCCGTGACCTTCTTCGAGATGCCGACCTGCATATTGTTGAACCCAATGAAGTCCATCGCCGCATCGTCGATCACCTGCTGCTGAATGTGGTTGACGAGTGCGATGCGCTTTGTCGGGTCAAATGTATTCGGCAGGTCGGACAGCAGCTGCTCCACGACGGGATTGTCATAATGCCCGAAATTCGATACGCCCTTTGCACTGAGGCTGTCGCGCAGGAATGCGTACGGGTCGCCCGTCGGCATCGTGATGACGGAGTAGAGGGAGAGCTCAAACTCGCCGGGCTTGAGATACGTTGACTTTTCATGTGAGACGATATTGACGTTGATGCCGATTTTCTTGAGCTGTGCCTGCATCTCCGTTGTGATGTTCTCGTTGAAGAGCCGCTTGTAGACACCCATCTCGACGGTGAGCGGCTTGCCGTTTTTCTCGACGATGCCGTCGCCGTCTGTGTCCGTATAGCCTGCTGCCGCAAGCACCTGCTTTGCCTTTTCGGGATCGTAGGAGCGTGCCTTGAGCGCGGGATCGCCATAGGGCGTGGAGGCGAGGAACGCACTGTTCGATGCGGTCATCGCACCCTTCAGGTACTGGTCGCCGATGGTCTTTTTGTCAACGCCGTACATGATCGCCTGACGAACTGCGGGATCGGTGAGCTTATCGAGGTTCATGTAGAGCTGATAGGTACGCGTCTGCGGTGTTTTGACCACCGTAAACTTGTCATTCGCTGCAATCG
>ERZ772921.518-NODE-518-length-23666-cov-4.501249_pt1 | contig 23666 bp, 22 predicted proteins | sample MGYA00512117_ERZ772921 | MGnify/ENA primary metagenome ERZ772921 (study PRJEB29015, sample SAMEA2737944) | human oral metagenome | biome: human oral; feature: human-associated habitat; material: dental | place: China | collected 2150 ...
ATATTGAATAGAATGTCAAAATTTAAATGGAGTACAAGTTGCACTTATACATGAGGAGAGGCTAAAGGCTAAGTTTAAGAAATGTAGAAAAGACCTAATAAAGTTGGTAGATATTTTATTTAACAGGTGAAAATTTATGTTGGATTTAGTAACTATGTTATTAGGAACTTTTGCACTTTATATACTATTGTATGGTGCTTGTTGGGGAGCAGATGTCGAGGAATATTGATGAAACGGATAGTTAAAATAATAATATTTTTATTTTTGATATTATGTGTAGTAATTGTAGTGTATATTACTATTGCATGGATACCCGTAAAATATGCTGTTAGAGAAGAAGATTTTGTTAAGTACGGCAAATTCATTTTATTAAAAGGGAACTACGACACAGGAACAGGGTGGAGCAAAGTGGGAGATGAAACCGGATTTTACAATACAGATAAAGTTTATGAAGTATGGATTGAAGGTAAAGTAAAACCTCCCAAAATATCTACTTCTTTTGCAGGTTATCAAAAAGTGTATTTGTGTAAAGTAGAGGAAGTACCGGAACTTAAAGATATAAAAGGTATTATGTGTCAAGTATATAAGATTATAGAGTGGTATCCTATTTATCCTGTAATAAGAGACCCGACTGTCTTACCCGGGTGGATATATCAGGCTGAATTTATAAATATATACGATATGTCGGATGAACCGGTTTGGTAAGGAGAAAATAATTATTGGAGAGCGTTATACTGAACTTATAGTTGGAAATTAGTACTATTATAGAGTATGTTGGCATTAAAGACAGGGATATTTCTTTAGGAGTATATTTACATTCATATAGTTGGGGATTTAATGATTAAATATGAGAATAGTTTTACTATATACTATGATTCAGTATTTGAGGGATTTTAGTACACAGGGAAAAGGTTTGACCCATGCAAAACAATAGATTAAAAGGAAAATCAAGGAAGCTGTTTTTTATAGTTATAAGTATATTAATAATTGTTGGAATTATATATCCTTTATTAATAGTATACAAAGTTAGAACTTCCGGAAAAGAATTTGTTAAGGTTATGAATTCTCATGATTTAAATAGGTATGATAGATATTTTTTACCTGATACAATATTCATAGTTAATGGAAAAAGAATCAGGTATTCTGATGTTCGTGAAAAGATTGTGGAAAAAGAGTTCTACATAAAGGAAGATAGCTTTTATGCGCCAGCGGATGTACCATTTGACACAGAATATGTGGATTACTTTAAAAAAGTAGAATTTCAAGTAGGGTTACATGGGGGGATTGTATCAAAATATGGAGAAAATAATAATGTTGAAGTCAGCATTGACGGTATCTTAGTTTTAAAAAGATATGGATTGGTTTTAAGAGTGGAAGAGGTTAGTTTAAATGATGTTACTGATAAAGGCTCAGAACAATATAAAGTATATGATTATATATTTTCGAATTAGGACGAGAGTGTCTCTTAAAGTTTTTAAAACATGAAAATACATTATTTTTGCTTAGTGTCATATGGAGTATATGAAATACAAAAGAAGACCTACTAAAGCTGGTAGCTGTTTTGTAGAATAGGAGAATATTTATGCCGGATGTATTGACTTTGATTCACACAGCCGTTACCGATATGACTCATTTTATATAACCATTTCACAAAATAGAAAATTCACTTCAAATTAGCGTAATTATAACAATTCTAAATAGACTGCTAATTAGCGTGGGTTGCATCGGGAACTTGTTCATGTTATATATTACTGTATGATGTCTGTTTGGGAGTAGCAGCCCTACTCCCCCAGCTCCTTTACAAATTTATCTATATAATAAACCGCCGCTCCCACAGCGGAAGCCTCAGTTTTGTAATGGCAGACCTTTATATAAGAGGCATCCTTTTCAAAGGGGTTTAATTCAGAGGCTTTATTTCTGAAAGTTTCTATATGTTCGGACATATATGCACCTACATAGCCTCCAAGTATCACATCACAGTCATAGCACATTCTAAGGTTATGAACTGCTATGGCGAGGTAGTCCATATACTCATCAAAGGCATTTATAAGACCTTTATTCTTACCGGCTTTCACCTCTTCAAAGAAGGCATGGAGATCTCCGCCTGTAAAATCTGACAAAATAGAGGCGCAACAATAAGCGTCAAGACAGCCTGCCCTGTTACAATAACATTTGCGTCCTCTTGGAACTATAGTCATGTGACCGAATTCACAGCCTCTGCCGTGCTTTCCGGTATATATGCTGTGTCCGTTCATATTGGCACCGCCCACGCTGCTGCTAAGGGATAGATATACTATGGGTTCGCTGCCGCTTTGCCTCCAGCTTTCAGCAAGCCCTGCCGAATTGGCATCATTAAATAAAAGCAGGGGGAAGTTTAAGTACTTGCAAAAAGTATAGTAGATATCGGATGAAGCATTTATGACCTCGGCATAGGATATACTTTTTTGGTCGGAGCTTATTATAACGGGAAGCGATATACCCACGCCCAAAATCTTTGAAGTATCCGAAACATAAGCTGTCAATATCTTTTCAAGCTCACTTTGTAAAGTTGAAAAGTAAGTATTATCTTCTTGATAAGACATTCTTATCCTGCTGTGAGCTATTATTTTTAAATTCAAATCTATAAGCACTATGGAAATGTGATTTTTTGTAATATCTATACCTACAGAAAAGAATTTATCGGCTACACAGCTGAATATAGTGGCTTTTCTGCCGCCTGTAGACTTAAAATTCCCTGCTTCATACACATATCCGTTTTGTAAAAGTTTGGACAGGTTTTGGTTAAGTGTAGGAAGACTTATAGAAAGGGAAGAGGCGATATCCTGCCTTGAACATTCTCCATTTGCATATATATATCTGTAGATATCACCCATATTTTTTGAAATGCTTTTCAAAGTATCCATAGTATTCTCCAAAATTTTCAGCTATAACAATATTATAAATTAATTAAGTGTAATGCCTAAAGTGTATTAAGCAAGTATCAATGCAGTTATAAAAGCTTATTAATCAAGTGCAATGCCTAAAACTTATTAGCCAAGTGCAATGCCTAAAATGCATTAACCAAGTATCAATACAATGCTCAAAGCGTATTAAACAAGAGTGCATTAACCGATTATTAATGCAATGCTCAAAGCACATTAATTAAGCATTAACACCTACATAGTATTAACCAAGCAGTAGCGAATTCTAAAGATATACTAACTCATTATTAAAAGACAGTCAATGTTTAGATAACATAAATAAAGTATTTTATAAATGTAAAAGCCTTAAAACTTAGTTTAATTAATAACAAAGCCCTTGCTATATGCAAAGTTAACAAAAAATGTAGTATAAAATAATATATTTAGCACAAACTTTTGTAAAAAGATTGATAAAAGATAAAAAATGTTTTATACTTGTCTGAATGAGGAATAAACTATACCCACTTCAATAACTTTCAAAGGAAATAGGTATTATGGATAAGATAAAAATGAGGCTTAGCAAAATCGAAAAGTCCTTTCCGGGTGTAAAAGCACTTGACGGTATAGAGTTTTCGGTACGAGAAGGTACCGTTCATGCTTTATGCGGTGAGAACGGTGCAGGAAAGTCCACACTTATGAAAATCATTATGGGACTATATAAGGCGGATAAGGGAAGCATTTTTTTAGATGAGAAAGAAGTTGAGATCAAGAGTCCTATACAGGCAAGAGACTTAGGTATATCTATGATAGCACAGGAGCTTAGTTATGTACCTGAACTTTCAGTCGAGGAGAATCTGTTTTTAGGAAGACTTCCCGTAAAGGGCTTCGGTATGATTGACTGGAAGACCGTAAGGCAGGAAAGTAAAAAGTTTTTGGAGGAGGAGAACTTACCTTATAAGCCTTGGCAAAAGCTTAAGACATTGACAGTCTCAGATATACAGATACTTGAGATTATAAAGGCGGTTACCAATAACGCCAGGATAATTATTATGGATGAGCCTACCTCATCTATAACTCAGTCCGAGGTGGAGAATCTATTTAAAAAGATAGAGGAACTTAAGCAAAAGGGAGTAGCAATAATCTATATATCCCACAAAATGGACGAGGTGTTTAGAATAGCCGATGATATAAGTATATTAAGAGACGGCAAGGTGGTAGCATCAAAGAAAGCCTCAGAATTTGACCTTGAAAGTGTTATTTCTTTAATGGTGGGAAGAAAGATTGAAAACGCTTATCCTAAAGAAGAGGTTGAACTTGGTGACAAAGTTTTGGAGGTAGATAAGTTAAATAAGGATAAGTTATTTGAAGATGTTGATTTTTATGTTAAAAAGGGAGAAATAGTAGGTTTTGCAGGGCTTGTAGGAGCCGGAAGAACCGAGGTTATGAGAGCGGTATACGGACTTGACCATAAAGATGGCGGTACCGTTAAGATAAAGTCCAAAGAGGTCAATATCAAAAATCCTGCGGACAGTATAAAAGAAGGTTTGATCTTGCTATCGGAAAGCAGAAAAGATGACGGTATAGTTCCGGTAAGAAGCGTTATGGAGAATGCCAGTCTGGCAAGTTTACAAAAGTTTATATATTCGGGCTTTGCTCATAGAAAGAAAGAGAGAAATGCCGTATATGAAAGCTTTATGAAAATGAATGTAAAAACTCCTACACTGGACACTCCTATATCAAGTCTTTCAGGAGGCAATCAGCAAAAGGTACTTTTATCCAGATGGATGCTTAGTGAACCGGATATACTTATACTTGATGAGCCTACCAGAGGTATAGACATAGGAGCAAAGTTTGAAATATACAAACTTATGACGGATATGGTAAAGGAAGGAAAGGCTATAATTATGGTATCTTCCGAACTTCCGGAACTTATAGGTATGTGCGACAGGATCTATGTAATGAATAAGGGGCATATAAGCGGTATGCTTAACAGAGAGGAGTTTTCTCAGGAAGACATTATGAGGTATGCAACCGGATTATAGTACTTATAGTTTGATACAACCTGTTTTATAACAATTTTGCGAAGAGAAGATTTGTTTCAAAGTAGCAATATATTTTGATTTAAGATAGGCTGCTTATCGGCATGAGTTATACCGAATATCAAAACCAAAATACGGAGAAGGACAAAATGAAAGATAGAGTATCCCATTTTTTACAAAAAACAGGAATATTTGCAGTGTTGGCACTTATTTTTTTGGCGTGCAGCTTTATCAGTAAGGACTTTTTAAAATACAACAACCTGATCAATGTTACAAGGCAGCTTTGCGTAGGCATACTTATAGCATACGGAGAAATGTTGCTTATCATAAGCGGCTTTTTGGATCTGTCTGTCGGTTCCGTGCTTGCACTCTCAGGTGTAGTATCCATTATGGTATTTAAGTCAAGCGGCAATATATTGGCGGCTTTAATTACGGCACTTTTAATAGGAGTATTATGCAATATAGTTAATGCCTTTTTTGTAGCCCAGCTTAAGGTACCGGCATTTATAGCTACACTTGGTATGATGCAGGTGGCAAGAGGTATATCACTTTACATAACCGGCGGAAAGAATATTTTACAGCTAGGTAGCTATGTTAAAGTGGGTCAGGGTATGCTGGGACCTGTTCCGGTACCTGTGATAATAGTTGTGTTTGTGACAGCATTGGTATGGTGGCTGCTTAATCATACAAGATACGGTAGAAGTCTCTATGCCATAGGAGGTAACAGAGCTGCGGCAGAGGCAAGCGGAATCAACTCAAAAAGAAGTATATACTTGTCATATATTATTAACGGTGCTATGGTAGGACTTGCAGGAGTTATATTTATGGCAAGAAATAACGCCGGACTGCCTAACGCAGCTGTAGGTTATGAAATGACGGGACTTACTGCTGCAATAGTCGGAGGTACTTCTTTTACAGGAGGTATAGGTAGTGTCAGCGGTACGGTTGCCGGTGCCTTTATCATAGGTTTTCTGGAAAATGTTATGAACCTTATCGGTGTTAATGCTTATATACAGCAGATCATAGAAGGGTCGATCATTGCACTTGCGGTAGCGGTGGATATAACTGTTAAGCTTAGAAAATCAGGCAGAGTTATTATAGTAAAAGAAAAAGATAAAAGTAATTAGTGGATAGTGAAAACTTACCACTGCTTTAATAAAGGAGGAAGAAGGATATGAAATTAAGAAAGTTAGGCAGTATGGCTTTGGCAGCTTTTATGGCTGTATCACTTGTTGCGTGCAGTTCGGGAGGTACAGCTTCATCAGCGGCAGGAGATAGTGCTGCGAGCTCGGAAAGTGCTGCAGCAGACAGTACCGGCAAAAAAAGGGTATGTTTTGTTGCAAGAGCGAGTGCGGATACATTTGCGGCATGGCTTATGGACGAAATGAAGAAAGAGTCTGAAAAGTACCCTGAAATAGAGCTTACCTGCGTAAGCGGTGAAGGCGATGACAACAAGGAAAACGGTCTTTTGGAAGACTGCATTACCAAGGAATACGATCTGGTAATAGTTCAGTCTAACAATAACGCTGCACAGGCACCTTATGTGCAAAAACTTTTAGAGGCAGGTATTCCTGTAATTACAACCAACCCTACCACACATCAGAGTGATTTGGACGGAAGCGACAATCAAAATGTTATGGAAGGAACAGGTACAGTTGACGCAGATCCTATAGAGCAGGCTAAGGTAAGTGCTGAAAGAGCGGTAAAAGAAGTACCTCAAAATGCCAATGTGGTTATACTTAACGGACCTTCAGGAAACTTCCATGCAGACAAGAGAAGAGAAGCATGGACAGAGTATTTCCTTTCAAAAAGACCGGATGTAAAGGTTTTATATGAGGACTATGCAAACTGGAACAGTGATGAGGCACTTACACTTATGGAATCTTGGGTACAGTCAGGCACACATATAGATGCAATAATATCTATGAACGACAATATGGCAGCAGGTGCTATAGAAGCTATAAGAGACAACAAAGAGTATATAGGTGATGACGGCAAGGCTAAGTTCTTGGCATACGGAGTTGACGGAACCGCTCAGGGCTGTCTGCTTATTAAAGAAGGTCTGCTTACATCTACAGCGTTGCAGTCAGCAGCAGATCTTGCAAAGAAGAATATGGAGTACGCAAGTAAGGTTGTAAAGGGTGAACTTAAGGTAAGCGAAGTAAATGATTATGTAGATGCACCACAGATCAATGCGGAAAATGTTGACGAGTATCTTAAGATATATGTAGAAAACGGAGAAATATCAGAGGCTGATATAAAGTAAAAAAGGAGGAAGCTTATGAAGATGCAAAAGGCTGCTTTTATGAGGGGAACTGACAAAATGATACTTAAGGAGATTGAAGTCCCTTCTATAAAGGATGATGAGGTTTTGGTTTCATTGGAGTATGTAGGTATATGCGGATCTGATGTGCATTACTATCATCATGGAAATTGCGGTGCCTATAAGGTTGATTTATCACAGGATTATATGCTCGGGCATGAATGTGCCGGTACTATAAGCGCTGTAGGTAAGAATGTAAGTGATTTAAAAGTGGGAGATAAAGTAGCACTTGAGCCGGGTATTACCTGCGGAAAGTGTGAGGCTTGTAAGTCAGGGCATTATAACCTCTGTCCTGATGTGGTATTCTTAGCCACACCTCCTGTACAAGGCTGTAATGAAGAATTTATAGCATTCCCGGCTGATATGTGTTTTAAGCTTCCTGAAAATGTGTCTACAAAGGCAGGAGCATTGATAGAGCCGCTTTCCGTAGGATTTTATGCAGTAGAACAAAGTGAGATGAATACCGGTGATACCGTAGTTATACTCGGTTCAGGCTGTATAGGTCTGGTTACCTTACTTGCAAGTAAGGCAAGGGGTGCCGGTACTATAATAGTAGCCGATCTTGTTGAAGCAAGACTTAATAAGGCTTTGGAGCTTGGTGCAACCCATGTAATAAACTCAAAAGAAGTTGATGTATTTGAAAAGGTTAAGGAGATTACCGGAGGAAGAAATGCCGATATAGTATTTGAAACTGCCGGTTCTGCGGTAACTATAGCTCAGACACCTTTCCTTGCAAGAAGGGGAGGAACTGTAGTTTTAGTCGGTATAGCCGCACAGGAAGAAATATCTTATAACTTTGCACAGGTTATGGATAAGGAGCTTACCATCAAATCGGTATTCCGTTATAAAAATATCTTCCCTAAGGCTATAGCGGCAGTAGGAAGCGGGGCTATAGATGTTACTTCTATCGTTACACATGAATTTGCACTTGATGATATCCAAAAAGCGTACAATGAGGCTGTTAATAATAAAGAAAACCTTGTAAAGGCTATAATCAAGATAAAGTAATGTATTGTGCTTACAGTTTAGCCGGATTATTCATCTTCGTCAAAAAACTAAAATGTTTAATTTTTATTTATAAATCAGATGAAGATGAATGCCGGAAGCAGTCTTGGATATATGTAAGCCGCCTGAACTCTAAACTATTGTGTTACCGGTGGCTATAGGGGCATTGGTTCTGATACCCCTGCTACATTAAAGACAGAATAAAATACTGTTACATAGTTTTAACTAAGGTAATAAAAGCTGTTGCAAGGAGTAGGTAGTTTTGTTTTGCAACAGCTTTTATATTTGATAAAATTTGGCTAATAATAAATGCGAGGTGTATGTATGTTTGTAGGCATAGATTTGGGAACTTCGGCAGTTAAGCTTTTGCTGATGAATGAAAGCGGAAAAATAGAAAAAATAGTATCAAAAGAGTATCCTTTGTATTTGCCCAAGCCTGAGTGGTCGGAGCAAGATCCTGATGATTGGTATGCCAAGACGGTGGAAGGAATTAAGGAACTTATACAAGGTTTTGAGGAAAGGGTTAAAGGCATAGCCGTTGCCGGTCAGATGCACGGTCTGGTGGTACTTGATAAAGAAGATAAGGTCATAAGACCTGCCATACTGTGGAATGACGGTCGCTCAAAGTCTCAGACCGACTATCTTAACAATGTAATAGGTAAGGATAGCTTATCAAAGTATACTGCCAATATAGCCTTTGCCGGTTTTACGGCTCCTAAAATACTTTGGCTTAAAGAAAATGAGCCGCAAAATTTTGAAAAAATAAATAAGATCATGCTTCCTAAAGACTATATAGTATATAAGCTTAGCGGAAATTTCACTACAGACTATTCCGATGCTTCAGGTATGCTTTTATTAGATGTGAAGTCTAAAAAGTGGTCAAAGGAAATGCTTTCAATATGTGATATAAATGAGGAAATACTGCCTAAGCTTTATGAAAGTTATGAAAGTGTAGGTGCCTTAAAAAATGATATTGCGTCAGAGCTTGGCATAAAACAAAAAGTTGAGGTTGCGGCAGGAGCTTCAGATAATGCGGCTGCCGCCATAGGTACAGGAATCATAGCCGGTGCAAGTTGTAACATATCTCTTGGAACAAGCGGAACTATGTTTATCCCCGCCTATGAATTTAAAGTGGATCCTAACAATGCATTGCACTCATTTGCACACGCAGACGGTTATTACCATCTTATGGCTTGTATGCTAAGCGCCGCCTCCTGTAATAAATGGTGGATGGAAGATGTGTTAAATACTAAAGATTATACTAAAGAACAGCCTAACTTTGATAAGCTTGGATTTAATGAGGTATTCTTTTTACCCTATCTGATGGGTGAGCGTTCTCCTCATAATGATACTAAGGCAAGAGCAGCCTTTATAGGTATGAGTATGAATACAAAGAGAGAGGATATGACACAGGCGGTCATGGAGGGAGTGCTTTTTGGACTTAGAGACTCCTTGGAAGTGGCTAAAAAACTGGGCATCGGCTTTGAAAGAACCACACTTTGTGGCGGAGGTGCAAAAAGTAAGCTTTGGAGACAGATGAGTGCCGATATTATGAAGCTTGAGGTTGATTTGGTAGAGACTGAAGAAGGACCGGCTTATGGAGCTGCCATACTTGCAGGTGTTGCCTGCAAAGAGTTTGAAAGTGTGGAGTCGGCTTGCAAGGCTCTTATAAAGATAAAAGAGCATATAAGCGTCAATAAAGAAGCTGCAAAAAGATATGATGAAAAATACGAAAGATTCGCAAAGCTGTATCCGGCATTAAAGGGACTGTTTTGTTAAAAGTAGATAAATATTATAAGCTAAGTATAGCTTTGTAAACTTATGTAAGAAGGTATAAGTAAAAATGATATGCATTTTCATTGATATAGATTTTACTTTAAGGCGTTAAGACGATATTTTTATTCCCGATGCCGGGTTCTTTTATAATGTGTGTACGTATTTTTTTGTGGTAAATGCACCTATACAAAGCGTAATGACGACTTTTAGAAACTTTATAGAAGTCTTAGCAGTGGCGGCAAGATCATCCTGGGCTTCGTGGTTGCTTCTATGATGGTTATAGATAAGGGGTCCTATAAATAAGGCTTCTCATGGAGTTATGTTCTCAGTCTTGGTAGGTACTGTAAACGCCCCATGATGTATATGATTGCTATGGTTATAGTCACTGTGCTTGGAGTTTTTTATTGATAGCTGTACCTAGCATGGGAAATAAAAAAGAGGTGAAATAGTTGTATAGAAGCTATAATACAAATGGTACAAATATACTTTGTTATAAATAATGCTTTTTTATATCGTATTGTAGCAAAGAATTGTATTTATGCCTCTTGTGTGTTGAAATATTGAAAACTTAATGTGCTAACCTTATTTTAGGTATGAAAAGTTTAAATTATGATATGGTATCTTTTGTATTATGTTCAATATAAAAATATTAATAATTTAAGATAATATTGACTTTTATTATCAAATGTAATAATATGCAACTACTAGTTAGTTGCATATTATTAATATACTAATATAAATGGAAGGTGTATGAGTAGATCGGAAAAAGCAAAGGATAGATTAAAATCAGTTCCCAAAGATTATACTTTTGCAGAGGCTGAAAATCTATTAAATTCACTGGGTTTTGAGAGGTATAATAAAGGAAAAACTTCCGGTTCAAGAGTGATGTTTATTAGAAAAAGTGATAAATTATCTATATTACTACATAAACCACATCCGGGAAATGAAATGAAAGCCTATGCAGTAAGAAGCTTATTAAACTTTTTAATTGAAGCAGGGGAGGTATAATATTGAGTGGAGTATTGGAATATAAAGGATATCATAGTAAAATATTTTTTGATGCTGATGATATGATTCTTTATGGAAAGATAGAAGGTATAAGAGATTTAGTGACTTTTGAAAGTACTGATGCTACAAATATAGAGCAAGAGTTTCAAAATGCAGTTGATGATTATTTGGAGTTTTGTGAAGAAAATAATAAATTGCCGGATAAAGAGTATAGCGGTTCTTTTAATGTGAGGATAGATAAGAATTTGCATAGGCAAATTGCAATGATGGCATATTTTGATGATTGTAGTTTAAATAGTAAAATTGAAGAAGCAATTCGTTTATTTGTTAATGAAGAAAGACATATAACAAATAATTCAATTATAATTAATGTTACAAATAAAAATATAATAAAAAACCGAATTGAAAGCAATTATCCATTCAAAGTAGCTTATGATAAAATCTGGAATGGTACGAATAATACAGTACAATAGGAAGAAATAATGAATAATAAAAAACTTAAAAAAATTTTTTTGCCAAATTATCAAACATATTTAAAGGAAATAGAATTTAAGAGGTTAGACAACAATACTGAGGGATTACAACAAATTAACATGAACATTATGGATGATTTAGATGTAAATTTTGATAAAGAACACAAGATAGGTATAGTTTTTTCCAGACAAATAATATTTAAGCCATCTGTTTTGTTTACCCTTAAGGTGAGTTATGGAGCAATTTTAGAATTATATGAAGATGTTAAAGATATTGATGCTGATAAATTAAAACAGGAACTGATTTATTCAAATCAAGAGGCATTAACCGATATTATTGCCAGAGCCTCACAGCAAATATCGCAAATTTCTATGTCACTTGGAATGAGTCCTATTATAACACAACCGTTTTTCATACAAGATAGAATTGAATTTTAAATATTATTGTCAATAAGCTTAATAAAAATCAAACATGAGTAATTTAACATTCCCTACTATACAAAAACTGCCACTTAGTAAACCTAAGGAGGCAGTTTTTTATCGCAGGGGCGGTGGAAGAAAATTATTGCATTGCGTCTACACCTACCGGCAAGAGAGTACGGGGCTAAAGCCACCCTACTTTATTTTGCATGAAAATACTCTCTCCTACTTTTATTCCTTCTACTTTTATGCTATATTAATAATCGAATTATCAATAATCAAATTATTAATATAAACTTAGCAAGGAGGAAGTTATGGCAGTTGCTGACAGCAGTATTGACCCGAAACTTTTAGAAAGCGCAAAGAAGGAGTTTCTTGAAAGAGGTTTTGAACTTGCCTCATTAAAAGATATTTGCGACAGAGCAAAGGTAACCACCGGAGCCTTATACAACAGATATAAGGGCAAGGAAGAGCTTTTTGCAAAGGTAGTTGAAGAAGCCGTATTAAGTATAGAAGATGCGAGAAGTAAACGCTCAAGTATAGACCTTGAAGCGGCAAGCGATGAAGACTTAAAAAAGATGTGGAAGATGAATAAAGAAAGTCTTTACTGGTGGTTTGAGTTATTTGAAAAGCACAAAGACGGAGTTACACTGCTTATCAGATGCTCGGCAGGAACAAGATATGCCAATTTTAAGCATGACTTTGTTGAAGTGGTTACGGAAACCTCGTATGAAATATATGAAGAGATGAAAAGGCGCAAACTCACAAGTAAAAATATATCAAAAAAAATAATGCATACAGTTCATTCGGCTTATTTTGAAATGGTATACGAGCCTTATGTGCACGGTTTTTCATGGGAAGAAATCTGTGAGATCATAGATGCGATGATGAATTTATTGGATTTTGAAAAATTTATCGGGATAAAATAGGAGGTCTTATGTTAAATATTATTTTGAAGTACGGAATCAAAGAAAAGAAGTTTACTGTAAGAGCTGCAATATATATGATTATAGGCACTATATTCAGTATATTTCCTTATTTTTTCTTATACAGAATGATAGACAGCCTGTTAAATAAGGGAGAAATATCATGGAATCAGGCATTTAGCTATATCGGAGGGATATTTATATCACTTTTACTTTTTGGTCTCCTATATACATTAGGCTTAAAAAACTCCCATATTGCAGCCTATAATATTTTAAAAAATATAAGAACAAGCCTTCAGCAAAAACTTGAGAAAAAGCCATTAGGCTCTATACAGGAGTTAGGTACGGGTAACTTAAAGAAAATGTTTGTGGATGATATCGACTCTATGGAGCTTTTGCTTGCACACGCACTTCCCGAAGGCATAGCCAACTCCTTAGTACCCATACTTTTATATATAGCCATATTTATAGTGGATCTTAGGCTTGGGCTGCTTTCACTTATTACTCTGCCTATAGGGATTTGGGCTATGGGAACTATGTTCAGTGTAGGAACAAAGTACATGAACGATTACTATATGGCAAGGGTGAAGATGAATAATACTATTATAGAATATATAAACGGTATGGAAGTGGTTAAGGTCTTTAACAAGGACATGGACTCTTATAAAAAATACAGGGAAGATGTGATTAATTACAGAGATTTTACCCTGTTTTGGTATGGGCTTTGCTGGACATGGATGGCACTCTATACGGTGGTTCTTCCGGCACTTGCACTTTTTATGCTGCCTGTCGGGGCTTGGATGTGTATGATAGGCATACTTTCTCCGTCAAAACTTATACTTGCTCTTTGCCTGTCTTTTGCTGTGGGAGTGCCTCTTCTTAAGGCTATGAGTTTTATGGGAGTAATACCTCAGCTTGCAAAAAAAATCGAAAGCCTTGAGAAGATGATGTACTTAAAGCCGCTTAAACAAGGGGACAATGCATTTGCGGCGAAAAATTTTGATATAGACTTTAAGTCTGTAAGCTTTGCTTATAAAGACACAAATGTATTGCAGGACATTAACCTGCATATAAAAGAAGGCACTATGACGGCATTGGTAGGAGAGTCCGGCTCGGGAAAAAGTACACTTGCCAAACTTTTAGTACATTTTTATGACGTAAATGAGGGAAGTATAAGCATAGGAGGGCAGGATATTACAAGTATAGATCCGAAAGAACTTAACAGGCAAATCTCCTATGTGGCACAGGAGCAGTTTCTTTTTAACACAAGTCTTTATGAGAATATAAAGATAGGGAAACCTTCCGCAAGTAAGGAAGAAGTACTTGAGGCGGCTAAAAAAGCACAATGTATGGAGTTTTTGGAGCGTTTGGAAAAGGGCATAGATACCATGGCAGGGGATGGAGGAAAATCTTTATCCGGAGGTGAGAGGCAAAGAATCTGTCTTGCGAGGGCTATATTAAAGGATGCACCTATTATAGTACTGGATGAGGCTACAGCATTTATAGATCCTGAAAATGAAGATAAGCTTAATTTGGCTATCTTTGAAATCATAAAGAATAAGACGGTTATAGTTATAGCTCATAGGCTTAGTTCCATACAGTCAGCCGAGCAGATCTGCGTACTTACCGAGGGCAAAATAACAGCCTGTGCTACCCATGATGAGCTTATAAAAGATTGCAGTGAGTATAAAGCATTGTGGGATAAATCAAATGAAATAAAGAACTGGAAAGTAAATACGGGAGGTGTGGAATATGCTTAAATTTATGCTGAGAATATTTAAGATGTCAGGAAAATATAAAAAAAGTCTTATACTTGCCGTATTTATAAGCTTTATAAAGGCAATGATGATGAAGGTGCCTGTTATAATGACGGTGATTTTTATAGGAGCTGTATACAGTAAAACTCTTAATACCGCATTTTGCATAAAAAGTGCCATAGTGCTTGCAGTTGCACTTGTTTTACAATATCTTGCACAAAATATATCAGACAGGTTACAGGCTTCTGCCGGTTATAAGATCTGTGCAGACTACAGATTAAGACTTGGTGAACATTTAAGAAAACTTCCCATGGGTTACTTTACAGAGGGCAATATGGGGAAGATAAGCTCGGTTTTATCTACAGATATAGTATTTATAGAAGAAAGCAGCATGACTGTAATGGCTGATTTGATAAATTATCTTTTTGCAGCTATTCTTATGATTGTTTTTATGTTTAATTTTAATATAGAGGTGGGTGCGGTGAGCTTAATATGCTCTGTACTTATTTACCTTTATGGAATTTATATGAGAAAGTCCGCCATGGCTGATTCCGCTTTAAGACAGGAAAAAAGCGAAGAACTTACCGAATCCGTACTGGACTTCGTATCAGGCATAGGAGTTATTAAAAGCTACAATATGCTTGAGGAGTCCTCAGAAAAACTAAGTGCAATATTTGATGACAGTTGTAAGACAAGTCTTAAGTTTGAAGCCAACTTTACGCCCCTTGTTTTGGGACTGCACTTTATCTATGCTTTAACAACTGCCGTAGTGCTTCTTAGTGCTACGAGAGTATATATGAACGGGAGTATATCAATAGTTTACTATATGGGAATCTTACTCTTTGCCATAGACATTTTTGCTCCCTTAAAGGCATTTTTCCAGCAAATCTTAAGACTTACCGTTATGGAAAGCTGTCTTAACAGAATGGACGAGGTATTTTTGGAAAGACAACTGCCCGATGAAGCTGAGTATACACTTGATGAAGCTAAAGAAAATACTAAAGAGATTGAGTTTTGTGATGTACATTTTGCCTATGATAAAAAAGAAGTACTGCACGGTATAACATTTGACATAAAGAAAAATACCATGACCGCTTTGGTAGGACCTTCAGGAGGAGGTAAGTCAACCATAGCCTCTTTGATCAGCAGATTTTGGGATGTAAGCTCGGGTAAGATACTTATAAGAGGAAGGGATATAAGTAAAGTTTCCCTTGCTGAGTTGATGAACAATATAAGTATGGTATTTCAAAGGGTGTATCTATTTCAGGATACGGTATACAATAATATAGCTATGGGAAGACCTGGGGCAAGTAAAGAAGAAGTTATAGAGGCGGCTAAGAAGGCAAGGTGCTATGAGTTTATAAGCAAGTTGGAAAAAGGATTTGATACTGTTATAGGTGAGGGAGGAGCCACTCTTTCAGGCGGTGAAAGACAGAGGATCTCCATAGCAAGGTGTATATTAAAGGATGCACCGATAGTTATACTTGATGAGGCAACAGCAAGTGTAGATGCGGATAATGAAAGACTTATACAAGAGGCGATATCAGAGCTTTGTAAGGGGAAGACTTTGATAGTTATAGCTCACAGGCTTAATACCATAAAAGATGCCGACCAAATACTTCTTGTCTCAGACGGAAGCATAGCGGAGAGGGGTACGCATAAGGAACTTATGGATATGAACGGTATTTATAGGAGGTTTGTAGAGCTAAGACAGAGGGATAGGGGCTGGACTGCAATTAGATAGTTAATCACTTTGCCCATGTTTTTTGATGTACACACTCAGAAAAAAATACATTGTTTTTTGTATACACAAATTTATTTTTAACTTACAATAAATGCCCTAATTTTAACAAAGTTTGTATTTACATATGCTATGAAAAAACTTAAACTTAAGGTAAAATAAATGTTGCAATTATTCTAAACCGATTGCCAAAATAAAAGGAGAATACTGTAAAGGTGAGTTATACAAAAAAAATCAATGTAAAAAGATGTATAATAAATACATTAAAGATAGCACTCTCGGCAATAGTTGCCATAGAAATAGCGGAGTTTTTTAAACTCGACAGTTTTATATCGGCGGGTATTATAGCCATATTAAGCGTACAGCCTAATACCAAGCAGGAGACCCTAAAGGCTGCAATTTCTAGGATTTTAGCTTTTTTAAGTGCACTTTTGATATCATTTACCGCTTTTAAGCTCTTGGGATTCAATTCCTTAGGTTATGGGGTGTATTTACTATTAGATGTAGGTGTATGTGTATTTTTTGGATGGACTGCGGCTATAACTATTAATGCCGTACTTATTTCACACTTTTTACTTGCAGGAAGGATGGATACGCAAATACTTATTAACGAAAGTTTGCTTTTTGTGATAGGCGTAAGTACAGGTTTTACTGCCAACCTTCATCTTAGAAAAAATATTTATCAGATGGAAGAGCTTAGGGACAGCACAGATTCAAGTATACTGAGATATTTGGTGCATATATCCAAAAGTGTGGCTAATAAAAAACTTAGAGAAGAAGGGGAGGAGCTTTTTAACAGATTAAACTCGGATATAGAAAGGGCTAATTTTGTAGCCGAAGAGAATTATAAAAACCAATTCAACCTTGATGACACCTATGATTTGGAATATATAAATATGAGAAGGAATCAAGCACATCTTCTTTACCAAATGGACAAGATAGCAAGAAGTATAAGTCTTAAAACCATAAGTACGGACAGGGTGGAAGATTTTATAAAAAAAATTGCTTTGGAAAGAAGAAACTATGAAAGAGCAAGTGAGCTTTTGGAAGAGTTTTATGAGCTGGATGCCTCAATGAAGAGTATACCCTTACCTGTAAGCCGACCGGAATTTGAGGACAGGGCAAGGCTTTTTGCGATAATGAGACTGCTTGAGGAGTTTTTACAGGCAAAATCGGAGTTTGCAAGTAATAATAATTAAGGTAGTGTATGTACGAAAAAGTAGGTTAAAGAAGGAGTTGTTAAATTGAGCGAGCGATACTTATTAACCAAGAAAAAATAAGGTAGAAAAGTTGTAAAGTTGTTTAGAAAGCCTTCCATCATTTTGGTGGGAGGCTTATATGGAAATGCCGCTTACCGAATCATAGTATTGCAGTAAATAAAATTTTACTAAAGCGTATTGGCTTGTTGAGCAAGGGTCTAGCAGCAAAAGAGTACTTCTTGTAGTAATACCGCTTATAATATTTTTTGTAGTTGAAAAAACATCAAATTTCCATGTTGTAGTGATGACCTACATATTCATATCTAAGTACTCCCTTGTTGTCCTCATAGCCATGCTCCTTAAAAAGAAAAAAGTGATCTCTTTTGTCTTTAGCATTCGAAGCGTTTAGCCTAAAGTAATTTCTTCCAGTTGAGAACATCATTTTTAGTATATCGTCCGTCAAGAATGTAAGAGGGATATTCAAATTTGCAAATGCATAAAAGTCCTCTTCAAATTTTTGATAGTTGCTACTGAAGTAGTCAAACTGGACGCTGTTTTTTTCTAGTTTATTCATCTTCAACAACCTCCGCAAGTGTCAGCCTTAATATCTGTGAATATAAAAAACTTGGCATTCTGTCTTTGGTCTTTAAGTATAATTTTTCGCCTGTCATATCATAAACTGTTCCTAGAAACGGCTCTGTTTGTAGAGTCGTGTAAAGAAGAATTTTTTTACGGTTCAAAAATACTTGTGTTAATAACAGCATTTTTTCTTCCTCATCTACCATCTTAGAAAAGTCAACGGTATCTCCCTCTTTTGACAAAGCGGTGGAATGCTCAGAGATAAAAAATCCCATCCATTTTGCCATTCCCCGATCTGTATATTCTCTTGCCGACTTATAGGGCAAATAGCTTCTATTAATCATATCATTCCATCCATTCCTCCACAGTGCCCTCCAATCAGTTTGCTTCTTTCTTTTACTCTTGAACCTTCCATTAGGAAATTTGCTTTTTGAATAGAGAGGTATCCGAAACGATCCCGAATCTTATCAATGGCTCTTTCTAATTTCTCTCTTTTTTCGATTGCTTTTACATCATCAAAAAGAGTAAAAATGGAATAGCTTTCATCGGTGAGCTTGTCATACCGTATGCCGATATTTCGAACAGCACCGCCTGTATACTTTTCTCGGAAAAGAGCAAGAACATGGTTGGTTAATTCTTCCGTGCTTTGTGTAGGATTTACTTTCACACTGGTGTTAATAGTTTTTACCTTCTCCTCGTAGCTAAAACCGATATGTATGGCGACAACTGTTGCTTTCTTATGAATACGACGAAGTCTGATTGCAACTTGTTCCGCCATTTCTCTAAGTACGATTTCAATTTCGTATTGTTCGGTGTAATTTCTTGGCAGGACTTGTGAGTTACCTATCCCTCTGGATTCCGGGATATATGGTTTGGATAGATTGCTTTCATCAACTCCGTTTGCATGAAACCAAAGTTGAACACCGATGATGCCGAATTCCTTTTTTAATATATCCGGATCTGCATTTGCCAAATCTCTTACAGAATAGATATAAAGCTTTTTAAGTCTTCGAGCGGTTCTTTCTCCAATTCCCCAAAAATCGGTAAGGTTTGGAATGTTCCAGACTTTATTTTCTACATCCTGATAAGACCAGTTGGCTCTCATGTTCTTTGTCTTTTTTGCTTCATTATCCAGTGCCAATTTTGCTAAAAGAGGATTGGCATTGCTCATTCCGATTGTTGAAAAAACTCCTGTACTTTTCCAAATTTCATTTTGAATCTTGGAGCAAATGGTATCAAGCTTTTCGCAGCGACTGATTTTTTTGTCTTTGATAAAATAGTCGAGAGAGCTCGTTAAATCCACGAAACCTTCGTCTATCGAATAGGGATAAATCTCCTTATCGCTTGCAAAATTTTGAAGTACCTTTTGTATTTTCAGATTTTCTTCGATATAGAGTGCCATACGAGGAGGAACGATAAATGTTTTGGCAGCCCAGTCCTCAATATATCTCACATATTCTTTTGTGATCCGAATATTTTGCCTTCTTGCTTTTTCATAACTGAACTTCCTGGTTTCTATATCGAAAGGTAAATCCCTACTTCTGCCAACATTACTCTTGCCGAAAATTTCTTTGAAAGTTGGAGAAGAGGCAAGAATCAGTCCGCTTGAATTATCCGCACGACTCATGACACAAAGAGAGGTTGTGAGCGGATGCAGTCCTCTTTTAACACATTCCACACTCGCATAAAAAGACTTTATATCAATAAATGCAATATCGGAATGCGGTTCTTTTGTATAATCAATTAGTCCCATAACTGTTCTATCTTCACCTATTCTAACAATGTTATTTGAATCATAACTAACAATCGTTCCAATCATCATCCCTTGGTTTATAGTTTTTTAGAAATCTTGAATCAGGGAGTTGTAATTTTGATTGATCTATCTCCAGTAAATTCATTTTTGCCATCTCAGATATTTTCAGATTAAGAAGATTGATATCTACTCCAAGTTCATCTGCAAGTTCTCTGTCACTTTCAGAGTATTTGATCATAGTAATAACATCCTCATCGGGTATCAAAAGATGAGCTGCAAAAATATTCGCTTCAATCTCGAAACGATTGCATGGATTAAATATTCGACTCTCATGAAAGGTCGCACCTTTGACACACTCTTTTCGATGTAACTGGTCATGTCCAAGCTCATGTGCAAGTACCGTCTTTCTTAAACTTCCCACATTAGTGGGTAAAAAGATGAATCTGTTTCTAAGAATGACTCGATACATTCCGAGAAGTGATTCAGCTGTGTCTATATATTTGAGATGGATATTCAGGTTGCGGATGAGTTCATCAGGATTTCTGGTTTGATATTTTTTAACAAGGTGATTTACCTTATCATAAATCCATTTATTTCCCATAGTGTCACCTTATTTCTTGCGATTGCCATATTTTTTATTTTCGATTTTAGATTGCCAATATGCTTTTTGAATCGCTTCAAAGAGAGCATCTTTATCTTCTTCAGGAAGTTCACCGCCGGCGAAAAGTCCGGTCATTGACTGAATTAAGCTTTGAGCATCTTTTCCACCTTTATATCCGAAGTTTTCGGCGGAGTTCATGATGAAATATTCTTCTTCCGTCAGTAAGTAATTTACATTGACTTCGAAGATTTCTGCCAGCTTTTCATATATTTCCATTTTCCGTGGGCGTAAATCTTTCGCTTCGTAGTTGCTCACGGTCTTTGATGATGTTCCTATCATTTTAGCTAATTCTACCTGGGTTAGTCCCTTGCTTTCACGCAACTTCTTTATTTTTTCCCCAAAACTCATTTGATAAGCCTCCCTATATAATTAGAAATTAAGTTTCTAAATAAAGAATAAAACTTCGTATTTCAGAAAGTTAATTTTATGAAACAAGTTGTGACTAGAAATTAAGTTACTATCATTATAAATTAGATTTCTATACAAGTCAAGAGAATGTGTTTGGTATAAATATGTTTGAATATAATAAGATTATAAAAATATGACTGAAATGTTCTTTGGAGGGTATCTGAGTTTTGAAGAGCTGATGAATTCAGTGCTTGAACTTGAAAAAGAAACTCACAAAATCAAATAATGCACCCAAAATAATATAATATTTGGTGCAAAATTCAGAGAGAGAGTAAAATCATTATAAGTTACTGTTTTTTTGGTAGTTTTCTTGAGACATTTCTTCGAAAAATAATACCCAATACCCCTGATACCTGTTACCTCATGAAAAACAGTAGTCTTTCCTAGCCGGTCAGGATAATTAAAGTGTAATACTAAAATTCACTTTGCCACCTTCACAGTGGAAACAAACTTTGCACTTTACAAACTAATAAAATATAAAGTAAAAAGAGAGAGAAGGATATATTTTAGTGTTTAAATAGGGTATAATATTTTGAATTAAGTAAGATTTGTACCGATTTAAACTGTACTTTAGATGATATTATAGGATTTGAAGAGGATGGTAAATAATGGCTGAAAAAAACAATGCAAATATAGGCTTTGAAAAACAAATTTGGGATGCAGCTTGTGTTCTTTGGGGGCATATTCCTGCCGCTGAATATAGAAAGGTAATAGTTGGACTTATTTTTCTTCGTTATATATCCAGTGCCTTTGAAAAACGTTACGAAGAACTTTTGGAAGAAGGTGATGGTTTTGAGAACGATAGAGATGCATATGCAGAAGAAAATATTTTCTTTGTGCCGGAAGAGGCTCGTTGGAACAAGATTTCTTCTGCAGCACATACAGCTGAAATTGGTATAGTAATTGACAATGCTATGAGGGCAATCGAAAAAGAAAATGTAAGTTTAAAAAATGTTTTGCCTAAGAATTATGCCGGTCCTGATTTAGATAAAAGAGTATTGGGGGAAGTTGTCGACTTATTTACTAACGAAGTAAAAATGGACGGAACAGAGGCAAGTAAAGATTTATTGGGCAGAACATATGAATATTGTATTGCTCAGTTTGCTGCCTATGAAGGAACAAAGGGCGGAGAATTTTATACGCCTTCAAGCATTGTAAAGACTATTGTTGCCATACTCAAACCGTTTAATAATTGCCGAGTATATGATCCATGTATGGGGAGTGGCGGTATGTTTGTACAAAGTGAAAAGTTTGTACAGTCTCATAGCAACAATCGGGGAAATATTTCTGTTTATGGACAGGAATCTAATGCAGACACATGGAAGATGGCAAAAATGAATATGGCAATAAGAGGAATTGATGCTAATTTCGGTCCTTATCATGCAGATACATTTTTTAACGATATCCATAAGACATTAAAATCTGATTTCATTATGGCAAATCCACCGTTTAACCTTTCTAATTGGGGAGCGGATAAATTAAAAGATGATGTCAGATGGAAATATGGAACACCGCCGTCAGGGAATGCAAACTATGCATGGATTCAGCATATGATACACCACCTAGCACCAAATGGGAAAATTGGATTGGTACTTGCAAACGGAGCATTATCATCTCAAACTTCCGGAGAAGGAGAAATAAGAAAAAAGATTATAGAGGATGATCTTGTTGAGGGAATTGTAGCTTTGCCGACACAGCTGTTTTATAGTGTTACTATTCCTGTAACACTTTGGTTTATCACTAAAAATAAAAAGCAAAAAGGAAGGACTCTATTTATTGATGCCAGAAAAATGGGATATATGGTTGATAGGAAACATAGAGACTTTACGGAAGGGATACAAGAAGACGGAAGCCTTGGAGATATTGACTTATTGGCAAAGACTTTTGAAGATTTTCAAAACGGAGTGTTGAAGGAGAGAAAAGGATTTTCTGCTATTGCTACGATAAAAGATATAGCAAAACATGACTATATCTTAACTCCCGGTCGATATGTGGGTATTGAAGAACAGGAAGATGACGGAGAGCCTTTTGAAGAAAAGATGACAAGACTTACCTTGGAGCTTTCAGATATGTTCAAGAAATCTCATGAATTGGAAGAGGAAATTAGAAAGAAACTGGGGGCGATTGGGTATGAAATATAAGCTTTCAGATATTTGCAGTTTTCGCAAAGGAAAAGTTGAAGTAGAAAACTTAAATACGAAAAACTACATATCAACAGAAAATATGTTGCCAAATAAGTGCGGAATTATTAAAGCGAGTTCTTTACCGAGCGTTGCTTTAACTCAAGAATATAAAAATGGTGATATCCTTGTTTCTAATATTCGTCCATATTTCAAAAAAATATGGAAAGCTAAATATGATGGCGGTTGTTCCAATGATGTTTTAGTCTTTGTTGCCAAATCTAATACAGATAGAAATTTCTTGCATTATGTACTTGCAGATGATAATTTCTTCACATATTCGATGACAACATCAAAAGGGACAAAAATGCCAAGAGGTGATAAAACCTCTATAATGCAATATGAAGTTCCCATGATTGATTTGCAGACACAAAAGAAAATCGCAAGTATTTTGAAGTCGTTTGATGAAAAAATCGAACTGAATAATGCGATAAACAATAATTTACCGCCTTATCCGTGCAACGCACGGATAGCTGCGAAGCAGCGTAGGCAGACACCGAAGACGAACGAATGCTTGC
>ERZ772921.521-NODE-521-length-23522-cov-4.516427_pt1 | contig 23522 bp, 9 predicted proteins | sample MGYA00512117_ERZ772921 | MGnify/ENA primary metagenome ERZ772921 (study PRJEB29015, sample SAMEA2737944) | human oral metagenome | biome: human oral; feature: human-associated habitat; material: dental | place: China | collected 2150 ...
ATTTAACTTTTGCTTCATTTACTAATAAATCAATTGTTTTTTGATTTACTAATCTGTAGTTTGTTTCATCAATGAATCTTTCATAGTTTCCATTTTTTCTTACATCAGAAAGTAATGTTTCCTTGTCAATTCCATACATTGCAGCTAATGTTTCAATTTCTTTTGTTATTTCGTCGTCAGTTGTCTTGATTTCTTCAGCTTTAGCGATTTCAGCTAATACTAATTCTGTTTTTACAGCTTTTTCAGCATTTTCTTTTGAGCTTTCTCTCATTGCTTCGATTGTTTGTCCAGTCATTTGTAAGTATTGATTAAGATTAATTCCTTGCATTTGCAATTGTTGTGCAAATCTGTTGATTTGATAGTCAATTTCTCTTTGAACCAATGCTTCTGGAACTTCAACTTCTGTTCCGCTTACTACAGCGTCTACAACTTTGTTCTTAAATTCATTTTCTGCTCTTGCTTCTTCTCTTTTTGTAATATTTTCTCTAGTTTTAGCTGTCATATCTTCAACAGAGTCAAATCCTAATTCTTTTGCCAAGTCATCATTTAATTCAGCTTCTTCTTTTCTTTTAATAGAATTTACCTTTACTTTAAATAAAGCAGGTTTTCCTTTTAAGTTTTCTGCATGATACGCTTCAGGGAATTTAACATTTACATCGAATTCGTCATTTTTCTTGTGTCCTACGATTTGGTCTTCAAAAGTGTCAATAAAGCTATGAGATCCCAAAGTCAAGTCATATCCTTCGGCTTTTCCACCGTCAAATGCAACTCCGTCAACAAATCCTTCAAAATTAATATTTACAACATCATCGTTTTTAGCTTCTTCATTTTCAGGAACTTCTTTTAATTTAGAAGCATTTTTTCTCATTCCTTCAATTTCTTCGTTCACTTTTTCATCAGTTACTTCAAAGTTTTCTTTTTCAACTTCTAGTCCTTTATATTGTCCCAATTCAAACGCAGGTAATACAGGAATTGTAAATACAACTTCAGCTTTGTCTGCTTGAATTTCATATTTTTCTAATTTTATATCTGCAATTGGCTTTAATTCATTTTCTGCAACTGCTTTTTGATATTCATCAGATATTATGTGATTTAAAATTTCTCCGTCAATTTCTTTTTTAAATTTTTTTTCAATAACATTTGCAGGTACATGTCCAGGTCTGAATCCATCCACTTTAGCATCTTTAAAATGCACTAAAACATGTTCTTTTAAGTGTTTAAATTCTTCTCCTTCTCTAACTGCTGATACTTCGTAAGTTGTTTCATCTAATTTTTTTACTGCCATTTAATTTTTCCTCCTAATTTTTTTATTTTATATATTAATTAAATTTAATTAATTTATTATTTAAATGAAATCTTTTATTCTGAGTTCGATATACAAATCAGAATGAACCGATTTAAATATTGGAGTATAAATAATTCGGTACTTTCTTTCATTTTCGTTTTTAGCTTTTAATTTATGCCCCAAATTATACCCAATCACAGAAATAACCCTGTCATTTTTTTTGGCAAATCCTTTAAAGTGCCGATTATTTATTCCAAATTTTGAAATTCCTATAAATTCGACTTCTGTGTCAATAAAATTTGGCTCTGGATTGTCTAGGCCAAATGGAGCAAGTCTATTTATATCACATAATTTTTTCTTATTAATACTTTTAATATTTAACCAAGAATCCACATTTAAAATCTTTTCCACATCTTCCCGATTTTTTCTGACCAATCTTTGCCGCAAATATCTCTCCACTTCAAAAAGATATTTTTCCGAAACTAAAAAACCAGCCGCCAAATCATGTCCTCCAAACCGCTCCAATTTTGTAGAAATTTCTTTTAACATATCAAAAATATTAATTCCTTCAATACTTCGGCAAGATGCCTTTCCGTACCCATTTTTTATTGAAACTAAAATGACAGGTATATTATATTTTATGGAAATTCTTGAGCAAACGACACCAACAACGCCAGAATGCCAACTTCTGCTTTTCATAAAAATATATTTGGGTCTATTTAACCTTTGTATTTTTTCTTCAATTTCATTGTAAATTTCATTTTCCAAGTAACGCCGTATTTTATTAGCTTTTTTCATTTCTTCAATAATGGAAATCAATTTAAAATCATCTTCCTGAATAAAAAAGTTTACTACAATTTTTGAGTTGTCAATTCTTCCAAGAGCATTAAAAATTGGTGCAATCAAAAATCCAATATCACTTGTCGTAATATTTTTCGGATTTATTTTCAAATAATTAATAATATACTTTAAACCTTTTATTTTCGTTTTTTTTATATTATTTAATCCTTTTTTTATAATAAATCTATTTTCATTGACCATCGGAACTACATCTGCAACCGTCCCAATCATAACAATATCCAAGTAATCATAAAGTATCTTTTTACTCATTCCAAATCTCTCATAAATGGCACAAGCCACTTTAAAGGCGACTCCAGCTCCAGATAAATATTTATTTGGATAACTTTTACTTATTTTGGGATTAATTGTCAAAATTTCCATTTCATCACAAATGGTTGTTTGTCTGTGGTGGTCTGTCACGATTATGTCAATTCCATTTTTTTTTAACAGCATTATTTCTTCACGACTATTTATAGAAATGTCAACTGTAATAAATAATTTTGTATCTCTTCGCTTCAAAAAATTCAGCGTGGATCTATTTATTCCAAAACCTTCATGCACACGATTTGGAATATAGTAGTCAATATTTAATCCCAATTTTCTTAGCATAATAACTAAATACGCGACTCCTGAAATTCCATCTACATCATAATCTCCGTAAATTACAATCTTTTCTTTTTTTAATTTTGCTACTTTTATTCTTTCAACGACTTTTTCCATATTTTCAAACAAAAATGGATCTAGTAAGTCATTTTCACTCGTATTTAAAAATTTTTCAACTTTTTTTCGTGTATCAATGCCCCTATTCAGCAAAAGTCTCGTAATCAATTTACTTTTACTAAATTCTGAACTTTTTTTCGTTAAATATTTTATATCATATTTTTTTAATTCCCATTTCATCACAAATTAAATCGCTTTCTAAATTAATATATTATTAATTTTTTTTAATATCATTTAATATTGATGATATCTTCACTCCATACTCAACACTGCTATCCATATGAATTCTCACTTCTGGAACAAATCTTATCGAAAGATGTGAACCAATTTTTTTTCTGAAAAATCCTTTTAACTTATTCAAATCTTCTTCAATTTTTTCTTTATTTACATTGTTTTTTAAATCCAATATAGAAAAAGTCAAATCGAGATAACGACCATCCTTTGTCAACTCAACTTTATGAATCGACACAAGATTTTTTATTTTTTCATTCTCAATATCTGTCAAAAGCGTCATTCCAATAATTCTTGAAATTTCTTTTTCAAGTCCTTGTCTTCTTCTCTCGTTCATTTTTCCCCTCCTTCCCCAAAAATTTTTCTACTAAATATTTGATAAAATTTTATTTAAATTTTTTAAAATGACTATCTAGGAATTTCTTCCATGATGTATGATTCGATAATATCTCCCGCTTTTATGTCGTTAAAGTCCTGTATTCCAATTCCACATTCCTGTCCAGTTGCAACTTCTTTCACATCATCTTTAAATCTCTTAAGTGAACCTAATTCTCCGTCAAAAATGATTATTCCGTCACGAATCACACGAATTTTAGAATCTTTTGTAACTTTTCCGTCAACAACAATTGCTCCAGCAATATTTCCAACATTTGACACTTTAAACACCTGTTTAACTTCAATTCTTCCAAAATATACTTCTTTATATTCGGGATCAAGCATTCCGTTCATCGCTTTTTCGATTTCTTCTGTTGCATGATAAATTACATTGTAGTTTCTAATTTCCACTCCAACTTTTTCTGCAATAATTCTAGCTGGTGTAGTTGGTCTTACTCCAAATGCAATAATTATCGCATTTGATGCTTCGGCAAGTTTCACATCTCCTTCTGTTACCGCTCCAGCACTTCCTTGAATTATATTTACAACAACTTTTTCATTATTCAATTTTTCAAGCGACTCTCTCAACGCTTCAACAGACCCTTTGGAATCCGCTCTTATAATACATTTCAACTCTTTTAATTCCTGCTCTTCCAATTCCTGAGACAAACTTTCAAGTGAAATGTGTTTTTTCTTGTTCTGATCATTAACTTTTTTCTCACGAATGAAATCTTCGACTATTTTCTTAGCATGTTTGTCACTTTCCACACCATACAAAATATCTCCAGCGTTTGGAACGACATTGAATCCAGTAATTTCAACTGGCTGAGAAATTAGAGCTTTATTAATCTTTTTACCTCTGTCATCAACCATCGAACGAACTCTTCCGTGCGCTTCTCCCGCAACAAAAATATCTCCTATTTTAAGCGTTCCTTCTTGTACTAAAACATCGGCAACTGCTCCCATTTTCGGATCTAATCTCGACTCTACGACAACTGCCTTTGGTCTTTTCTTAGGATTGGCTTTTAACTCTTCTAATTCAGCCGTAATCAAAATTGTTTCCAAAAGTTCTTCCAAGTTAATTTTTTTCTTAGCTGAAATTTCTACAAATTCAGTAGTTCCACCCCATTCAGGCGACATAAGTCCATATTCTGTCAACTCAGTCCTAACTTTTATCGGATCCGCACCTGGCTTATCAATTTTATTAATTGCAACAATTATAGGTACTCCAGCTTCTTTGGCGTGGGAAATTGCTTCCACAGTTTGAGGTTTAACCCCATCGTCTGCCGCTACAATCAAAATCGAAATATCTGTAATATTTGCTCCACGAGCTCTCATTTCAGTAAACGCTTCGTGTCCAGGAGTATCGATAAATGTTATTTTCTGACCTTTCCAGTTCACCTGGTAAGCACCAATTTTTTGAGTGATTCCTCCAGCTTCTCCTTCAATTACATTTGTATGTCTAAGTGCGTCAAGCAGTGAAGTTTTCCCATGGTCAACATGCCCCATTATAGTAATTACAGGCGCTCTTGTAACCAAGTCTTTTTCACTGTCCTCAGTTTCCAAGTGATATTTTTCACCGTAACTAATTTCTTCAATTTCTTCTTTTTCCACAATTACATCATAGTCAAGCGCCACTTCTTCAGCTTCTTCAAAAGTTAAAATTGCATTTGCAGTAAGCATTTTACCTTCCATAAAGAATTTTTTAATTATGTCTGAAATATTAATTCCTAATTTTTCAGCCAAATCTTTAATAACTATTTCTTCTCCAATAGTTATCATTCCGATAGACTCTCCTTCAATTCTCACAATTTCGTCTTTTACAGCTTTTTCCTGTTTTTTATTTTTCTTTTTCTTTCTGTCATCCCTTCTAAAATCTGAACGAAGTTCTTTTTCTTCTCTGTCTCTTCTATTTTTTTCATATTTTTTCTTTTCAAATTTTCCTTTACCTTTTCCGCTATTTTTTCCTTTTTCAGCGACAGGCGTAGCTATGATGTCAGTCTGAATCTCTTTTTTTGCACCAAAGTTTCTATTTTCCCTGTTGTCTCTACTATCTTTATTAAACGGTCTATCTTTTTTAAAGTTTTTATTTTCAGAATTTCTGTCATTGTCTCTAAAATTTCTGTTATCTTTATTTCCAAAATTTCTATTGTTGTCTCTATTGTCTCTATTAAACGGTCTGTCTTTTCTAAAATTTTTACTGTCAGAATTTTTGTCGTTATCTTTAAAGTTTCTATTTTCTCTATTATCTTTATTTCCAGAATTTCTACTATCTTTATTATTTTCTCTACTTTGTTTATTCAAATTTTTATTTATATTTTGATTGCTCAAATTAACTTTCATCTCCATTTTCTTTTGATTTTCTTTAAGATTTTGCTCGTTTTTCTGCGCAGTTTCCTTCTTTTTCAAATTTTTTTCTTTTATAGATTCAACTTCTTTTTTTTCTTTTGAAAAATTTTTCTTTATGAGTTCTTCTTCTTCAGACGTCAAAACATTCATATGATGTTTTTTATTTACTCCCAATCTAGCAATATCTTCAATAAATTTTGCAGTTCCTATGTAGCCCATCTCTTTTGCCAATTCATGTACTTTTTTCATCCAAGATCACCTCCACTTTCTTCAGTGTATTTTTATATTTTTTTTAATATTCCCTTTATTACTTTTTTATCAAAAATTCCAATGACATTTACATCTCGCATAAAAAGTTTAATAAACTTTTCTTTTTTTTCGATAAAAATAATATTTATAGAATATTTTTTTTGTAAATGTAAAAACTCTTCGATATATTTTTTATTTATATCACGAGGAATTACAACTAATTTTACTTTTTCCTTTTTTATATAATAAATATTTTCTTCAATTCCAAAGACAAAAAAATCTGAATTTTTCATCGGTTTTAAAATATCAATTATATCATTTTTCTTTATATTTTCCAACATTTTTATCAAACATTGAATCTCAATATCATATTTTTTATTTTTTGACAATCTCTCAATACATTCTTTCATTTTGCAGACATAAAATCCACGAGCTTGAATTTTCATTTCTTTGTCAAAAACATATTTTTTATCTCTTTGTGCTATTCTGAAAAAAGAAGACTTTTCACCTTTTCTTCGACAGCAGACACACATTCTAGTTGGCATAATTCATTTTTCCCTTTAAATTTTTAAATTTATTCTTATATTTCATTATCTTCCACAGTATTAATGTCAATTTTTATTCCACAAAGTCTAGCAGCAAGTCTTGAATTTTGACCTTTTTTCCCAATTGCAAGAGAAAGCTGGCCATCTTTTACAAATACTCTTGCAATTTTTGTTTTTTCAAGCTCTTTATCAGTTTTTTCGCCTTCGCTTTCACTAATTTTTTTATTTTCTCCATCCTCTTCAATAATTTCCACTGATAAAACTTGCGCTGGATTTAGCGAATTTTTTACAAATTCTTTAATATCTTCGTCCCAAAGTACAACATCTATCTTTTCTCCGCCCAGTTCATCAATGACACTTTGAATTCTAAGCCCATTTTTCCCGATACAAGCTCCCTTTACATCAAGATTTTCATCATTTGAATAAACTGCCACCTTAGCACGGCTTCCAGCTTCTCTGGCGATATTTTTTATTTCAATAATCCCTTCTTCAATTTCAGGAATTTCAAGTTTTAACAGTCCTCTTAAAAGCTCTTCTGATTTTCTTGAAATAAATGTCTTTGTAAATTTCGTATTTTCTTCAACTTCCCCGATAAAAACTTTTATTCTATCCCCTTGCTTAAAAGAATCCACACTTGAGAGCTCCTTTGCGGGAATAATCGCTTCAAGCCCATTAATATCGACATATAAGTTGCCTTTCTCATCGGTTTTTCTGACATTTGCTGAAACAATTGTGTTTTCGATTTCTTTAAATTTGTTAAAAATATTTCTTTTTTCGCATTCTCTAACTTTTTGCACAACAATTTGCTTTGCATTTTGAATAGCATTTCTTTTAAAATTTTCCGCATTGATTTCCAAATCCAAAATATCGCCCAATTTTGATCTCTTTTTCAACGAAACTGCATCTTCTAAACTTATTTCATCATCTGGATTTTCCACAACTTCTACAACTTTTTTTTGTGAAAATACCTTCACATCTCCACTATTTCTATTTATTATAACTTTAACGTTATCCCTTTCCCCATAATTTTTTTTATACGCCGCAAGAAGTGCTGTTTCTATCGTTTCAAGCAACTCCTCCTTCAAAATCCCTTTTTCTTTCTCTAATTCATCAAGCGCTTCCAAAAATATTTTTTGGTCTTTCCCTTTCACTCTCTAATCCTCCTCGCTATCTAATATTCCGTTGGGTATTTCATACACCAAATTCGCCTTTTTCAATTTTTCCAGCGGAATTTGAACTACTTTTTTCAACTTCACATCAGAAATAAAAATTGTACTATTTTCAAATTTTTCTAATTTTCCAATAAATTTCTTAGTTCCTTCAATATTGCTTTTTGTGTGAACATTAATCTTTTCTCCAGTAAATCGCACAAAATCTTTTTCTTTTTTCAGTTTACGTTCAATCCCCGGAGTTGAAACTTCCAGAAAAAACTTCTCATCTATAAGCTCGTCGGCAATTCCATCAATTTTTCTGCTAAAGTCAATACAGTCATCTAATGTCGTCACCCCTTCTTCCTTTTCCACATAAACTCTCAAATAATTATAACCGCCATCTCGTACATATTCAACATCAGCCAGTTCTAAATTCATTTCTTTCAAATGTAATTCGATTTTCTTTTCAAATTCATTCAAAATTTTTTCCATAAGCCACCTCTGTATCTAAAACTAAAGAGTGGGAATAACCCACTCTCTTAAAAATCTATTTTCTTATGTTTATTATATCATACTTTTTGTATTTTTTCAACAAAAAATTTTTTATAAAAAGTTGTTTTAAAAATGATGATTTTTTTGAATTAATTTTCTAATAAATTGCTCTAAATCCTATTCCACTTCTTATATTTTTTCCATTGGTATCATATCCAGCATTTAACGTCATTCCAAATCTTGTATTGTCTAATCCGATATTCAAGTCAAATTTTCCATTACCACGTTTATTTTCTTTTTCATTTCTTAAATTATACCAATCTGCTGCTGTATATCTTACTTTTGCCTTATTATTTACATCATCTAATCTTCCTAGCTCATTTTCGAAAGCGGCTGATAATCCCACAGAGAGTTGTGTCCTTAATGCTAATGGTTGAATATATTTAAATTCTGCTCCAATTTCTGGTTTTACTGAAAAATAATCATTTGAATCTATTTTTAATCTAATTTCTCCATCATCTTCTTTTATATTCGTAAATTTCCCATATTCCATTTTCAAGGCTCCATAAGGTCTCAAATGAGCTCTCTCACTAAGTCTTATATCATATTCTAATTCTGTTTTTAAAGAAGTTCCATAAGAATAATAATCAGATCTAGCATTGAATATATCATCAACTATCCAATATCGACGTTTCATTTCGTCAATTCCACCAAACATATCTGCTGCAACGGTCCATCTAAGTGAGCCATTGTGGTCATTTGCAGGCGACATTGTTTTAAATAATCCCGCTTTTATCATAATTTGATTTTCTCTTGAACCACCCAAATCTTCAAACTTAAAATGATTTTTAACAGCTCCTGCATACCATCCTTGCGAATCTCCCATTTTAACCGTTTCATCTTCGTGAACATAGGCTACTCCATAAGCATTGCTTGTATAATCAATTATTCCAGCAGTATCTGTCTTATATTCATTTTTTTGACCGAATACTTTGATTTTATTATTTTGTTTAGATGGATTTCTCCAATCTTTTCTTAAATATTCAAATTCTTTTGACAATATATCTGTTGTTTCTTTTATTCTATGTTGGGTATTTGAATACTCATAACCTTTCATTTCATCAACAGCTTGTGTGAATATTTTAGTTTCAGATTTTCCTAAATCATTTAATTTATTAAATAATATTTTTTCTCTTGAACCTCTATCTCCATACCAATCAACTCCATATCTCTGTTCTAAACCATCTAAAAAATTATAATTATCAGTATCACCGTCCAAAGCATAAGAAGTATATGGTATTTTTGATAAATAAACTGCACTCAATGTACTGTCAGATTTTTGTGTAGCCGTAGCTATCCAGTTTAAATTTCCAGAATTTAATATCCATTCTGCATCTACTCCCAGATTTACTGCTTCCAATATTGCTTTATTATATGGTTCCAAAATGTTATTTGCCACTTTTATATCTTTTGCGTTTGTATAGCTGGCTGCTTCACTCCCAAAAATCAGATCAATTTTTTCCAAGCCTTTTAAATATTGTATTCCTTTTATTGGATTTGTATAATTCACTCCTGAAGTATCAACATACATTCCAATAGATGTGATTGTTCCCAAGTTTTTATTCCCATTTCCACTTCTTGCAGTATTTGGAATTTCTCCTAAATTTACTAATTTAGAGTTCACAGTTACATAATTTGGCTGTGGCGTTGCAGCCACTGTATCTACAGTATCTGGCGTTACAACAATATTATTTCTTTTTATAACTACTGGACTAAGTCCCCTTGCTTGAATCTCCAAGCCTTTTATTTTTTTACTTGTATCTGTGTTGGGCGTTCCAGTTTTTTTAGCTCCATTTGTCGCAGTTATTGTTCCTCTTGCTCCAGTCACTGGATCAGTTTCACCTTCCATGACACTTGACGGATTTGCATTTTGTTTGTAAATCCCAACATTTCCATTCCCTGAAATAATAATTTGTCCGTAGTTTTTTATTATTCCACCATTTGCAACAACTACTCCTATTATTCCAGTTCCACTTGAATTTGCAACAGTTTGAATAGTTCCATAATTTATACCAACTGCATTTTTATCTATGTACATTCCAGTTGTGTTATTTCCATCTAGGTTAATTACACCTGTTGCACTGTTTATGGCAATTGAACCGCTTCCAACCGCATACATTCCAATACTTCCGTCTTTTGTAACATTTATTGTTCCATTGTTTACAATTGTACCTTGATTTGTAACACTTCTTGTATTTTCGTTATAATATCCTGTAGCCATACCAATTCCATATTTTTTATTGTCTGGATCGGTAATCGTGTCAGAAGCGCTTACATCAATTATTGCATTATTTGTAATTGTTCCATTGGTACTGTAAATTGCCACATTTCCAACTCCACTGGAATAATTAATATTGGCATTATTTATAACATCTTGTGCTGAATAAATACCATAGTTATTACTTCCAGTAGAAGAGAGTGCAGTATTATTTGTAATTGTTCCAAATTTATAGGCAGAATAAATAAATACTGTATCATTTCCTACTGTTACATTTGGTGTATTACTCAATAGTGTTGTTCCGCCACTTCCCATTAAGACATACCCATAAGAACCGTCTCCAATATTAAAATTTTGAATATTTCCATTAATTGTTACAGGATTAGTTCCTGTTGTAAATAATCCCACCGCCTCATTTTGTCCAACTGTTACAGTTCCATTTAAATTTAATAGTGAACTTGTCGAAAATATTGCCACTCCATTATTTCCTACTTTGGTTAATGAATTTGAGCCCGTTGTAATATCTCCAACTCCGTAAATTCCGTAAGAGTTATCTCCTGTGATTATACTTCCGTTATTTTCTATACTGGTTCCCGCATCTTTTGTAAAAATTCCTGTATTAAAATTCGATGAAGTTGAAGTTGCCACATTTATTACTCCATTATTTATAAGTTTTGAACTTCCCGGTGCATTATTTCCAGTTTGTAAATTAGGCCCTCCAAAAAGTCCAACACTTTCTTGACCATTTACATTGATTACACCTGTTACATCATTTATTACAGTTGACGAACCTTCTCCAATTATTCCAACAGAATTATTTCCGCCTATATTTAATATTCCATTATTAGTAACTTTTGTTCCATTTACTGTGTAAATTCCAACTGCGCTGTCATTTGCCGCATTTGTTGCTTCTTTTTCAACATTGATTGTAGAAGCGTTATCAACTTGAACTTGTCCATAGTTCACATAAAGTCCAACTGCACCACTGCCACCATCAGTTCTGTCAGCTTTAATGTATGAACCTGATTGCATTGTGATTCCAGTTTCTCCATTACTTGCTGCACTTCTGCTGGAACTAATATCTAGACCTACAACAGCACCTTTCTTAATATTTGCTAATTCTGCACTATTCAGTAATGAACTTACATTGTAACCTGAATTTAATATAATATTAGTTCTTTGAAATGTTGTATTTCTGACATAAGTACTTGCATTAATATCACCTGTTCCGTTTGCTACAGCATTTTTATCAATATTACTATTAATATTCAGAGTTGCTCCGTCAATATTAGCAAGTTTATAATTATTAATTCCAGGCGCACCACTAACACTAAGTCCTAATCCCAAAGCACCATTAATTTCATTATTCAAATTATTTTGATTAAAAGCTGGTGTAATATTTTTTAAATTACTAACAGTAACATCATCTGAAAGTGCAATAAATTTTGTGTTGCTAAATATCAAATCACTTGTATTTTCCCTAGAAAATCCAGTAGCCTTTCCATCTAAATTAATAGTCGCATTAGTTAAGTTAATTTTCCCATTATTGGAATAAACGGCATATCCTTCCCCATTATAAGTAAGAGCAGCTCCTGTTAAATTTAAATTTGAAGGAGTTGCAGCTCCTTTAGTGTCTTCTGAAGTAACTCTCGCAGAACCACCTTGTACGTTAATTGCAGCATTTGTCAGATTAACTTGAGCTCCATTTTTAATATAAACACCACTGGCAGTTTTTGTAGTATCATTTATATTAATAGTTGCAACTTTACTCAAACTATTATTTATAGTCCCACCGTCACTATATATACCAGTAGTTCCTCCGATTCCAGTAATTTTATTGTTGTCATTTATATTAACAGTTCCCTGATTGTAAATACCTGTAGAATTAGTCCCAGATACAGTGATTTCGCTATTTACACCTATATTTGCAGTTGCAGGAGTTGCGCCGCCGCCCACATAAATTCCGGCATTGTTACTTCCAGTACTAGAAATTATTATTTTACCTTTATTTTCAGCAATAGCACTGTCTACTGCCGCAAGTCCAATATCACTCACATTATTTCCAGATAAATTAATAGCTCCTTCATTTGTGACTTCAGAAGGATTGTTAGCGGAATCTTTACCAGTAGCAAGCATCCCTGTAAATTCGTCTAATGTACTAGTCAAAGTTTTTCCAGAATTAAGCTTGACATATCCACCTTTAGAAGCCTGCGCAAAACTATTTTTAACTCCTCCAGAAGTTACACTCAAATCTCTATTAATCGAAATTCCATATTTATCACTTCTGACCAAAGTACTTTTCGTAGCTTTACTTCCACCATTAGCGGTATTATCTCCGAATGTTAAACTTTGAACAGTGTTGTCATTTAATTCAATATCATTTATATTATTACTACTGGAATTTTCATTTCTTAGAAATCCTACATTTTCACTTCCAGTTACAAGTATATTTAAATTTTTCACATTTGCAATTGGGTTTGTAGTTCCATATTTTTGTGAAGAGCCATTTGCTACAACTGCAGACGTATTCCCATTCTTATTGGCATTATTCCCATGATTATTAATACTGCTTCCAGTAGCTGACATTCCTTTACTAATTGACACTCCGACATTATTGTTTCCTGCTACAGTAATAGTTTTTCCTTTACCGTCAACAGTTGCTTCGTTATAGTAATCATCACCTTTAAAAGTCATATGAACAACACCGTTTGTTGGAGATGAACCATCTTCATCTTTATAATAATCCGTAGTCCCATCAAAAATATTGCTCATTCTAAATCCGTAGTTATTGCTTCCATTGACATTGATAGTTCCAAGTTCAACATCAACTTTAAGTAGTCCGTTCATATATTTACCAAAATCTATTCCTACACTTTTTTGGGAATTTATATTAATAACCCCGTCATTTATAACTTTATCTTGCACTTTATCGGTATCATTGGAACGCTCTATATCTATCATCATTCCAACTAAGTTATAACCATCGACTAAATTTAAATTTCCTTTATTTAGTAATGTAGAATTAGAACTTGCAATTTTCCATTCACTTGTATCAGCATTTATAGTTGATTCTTTATCAATATTATAAAGTTGCAGTTCTAATCCGGCTAATGTACTGATACCGTCACTGCTTGCTCCATGTAAATTTACATCAGCATTGATAGTAGCCGTTCTATGCTGTTCAACTCCAGTTCCATCGCTCCATCCCCATAACGGCTTTCCACCAACTCCAGCTGGATTTAAGCTATAAAATAGTTTTGTACCATTGCTAATGGTACCTCCACCACTAATAGAATCACTAGGACTTGTTATGTTATTGTGAAGCTCATATTTTCCAGTAATACTAGTATCATGATCTCTTGTATCACTAATAAAAGCTACTACATAATCATCTCCACTTTCTCCTGAACTTCTAGTAATATGTTGATTTGCAACGGTACCGCTATTTAAATTATAAGTACCTGTTTAGCAAAAGATTTTAATTCCTTCTTTAAATTCTCTAAATTATTACTCAAATCTATGTTCCTGTATGATAAAATTTAAAAATTTTAATATTATCATACTCTCCTTTCTTAAAATTTATTTGAATTATAATAAATATTACTTTTTATTTTTATTTCATTTATTTCAATTCTTTCTAACTCTTTCTATTTAATTGAGCAGTCTTAATTTTTTTACCAAATCTTAATTCTATCAGCAGGAGCTTTATACATCTTATCTCCTTCTTTTACTTCAAATGTTTTCTCAAAGGCGTCGACATTTTTCAAAATTGCGTTTACTCTTAAAAAGTTTGGCGAATGAGAATCTGATTTTGTCATATTTTTCAAATATTCAGGCGTTGATTTTTGACGCCACATTCTCGCATAACTTAAGAAGAATAATTTACTTATTGTGTCATCATAAGCTTTTGTCGCATCTGGATGATCTTTTAAATAAAGCTGCAATGCATCATAAGCGATATTTACCCCGCCTAAATCGGCAATATTTTCAGTCAATGTAAATTCACCGTTTACCTTTGTATCATCTATTACTGTGTAACTTGAAAATTCGTTTGCCAATTTTTTTGAAACAGCATCAAATTTTGCTTTATCTTCAGCAGTCCACCAATTTCTCACGTTTCCGTCCCCGTCATATGAAGCTCCCGACACATCAAATCCGTGCGTTATTTCATGTGCAATCACAGTTCCAATTGCTCCAAAATTTGCAGCGGCTTCAGAGTTTTTGACATCATAAAATGGAGGCTGAAGTATTCCTGCTGGAAATACTATTTCATTTCCAGTTGGCGAATAATAGGCATTTACTGTATTCGCAGACATTCCCCACTCAGTTTTATCTACAGGTTTTCCAACTTTTTTTAGAGCTTCTTTATAGCTCCAGTCGTTCATTTTTTCAACTAAGTCATAAAGTGTATCGTCATTTGTGAAAACCAATGTGCTGTAGTCTTTCCATTTATCTGGATAACCTATTTTAACATTTATTTTTGCCAATTTTTCCAGTGCTTTTTTCTTAGTCGTTTCACTCATCCAAGTAAGTTTTGTAATTCTATTTTTTAGCGCTTTTCTTATATATTCAACCATTTCTTTTGTATCTCTTTTAGCTTCAGGCGAAAAATTTCTTTTGACATAAATTTGTCCCACCATCTCTCCAAGTGAGCCGTTTGTAAAATACAATGCCCTTTTTTCAAGAGTTTCTCTTTCTTTCTGACCATTTAAATACTTTCCATAAAACTCAAAACTTCTTTTTCCAAGTTCATCTGTAAGGTATGAAGATGAGCCGTCAACTAATTGAAATTTCATATAGTCCTTGATTAAATCTATATTTTCATCCCGCAAGAATCTATCCAGATTTTTAAAGTAATTTAGCTCAGTAACGATGACTTTATCTGTATTTACTCCAACTTTTTGCAAGTAGTCAGCTAAATTTATATTTTTTGTAATATTTGCCAAGTCTTTTACACTTTTTGGATTGTTGTACTTTTTCACATCGTGGTAATCTTCCACCTTTAACATCGTATTTGCCATATCTTTTTCAAATTGTACAATCTTTTGCGCTTTTTGCAATGTATCTTTTTCTCCGGCAAATTTCAATATATCGCTGACATAGTTTGTATATTCTGCCAAAATTTTTCTATTTTCAGCGGTATCCTTTTGATAATAATCTACAGATAGCCCTAAACTTGCACTTCCTAAAAATACGGCATAATTTTTAGCATTATTAAAATCCGTTCCAATTCCCCAGCCATAAAATTCGTTTTCCCCCTGTCTTGTATTTTCAATATTATATTTTTGCAAATCTTTTATATCTTTAATCGCATTAATTTTATCCAAACTGTTTTTAATTGGCGAGATTCCAAGTTCATTTCTTTTTTTCATATCGGAAAAACTTTTGTATAAAGTTAAAATTTTCTGTTCATTTGTATTTCCGCTCACATTTTTTTCTTCCAATTCCTTTATCAAATTTTTCAAAAAATCATGATTTTTTTCCGTAACTTCGACAAATGATCCCCAAGACGATTTTGCTCTTGGAATCACTGTACTTTTATCCCATTTATTGTTTACATATTTGTAAAAATCATCTTGCGGTCTCACACTTTTATCTAAATCATTAAACAGTTTCTGATCATTCGGTTTTAACAGCTTTGCCTGCTGCTGCTCATAAAAATCCCAAAATTCTATTTTTTTTGTATTTGTTTTTTTTGTTACTTCATTTACTTTTTTTTCATTTTCTACATTCGTATTTTCTTCCGCAAAAACACTATTTGCGGCTATTAAAATTGCCCAAATTATAAATATTTTTTTCATTTTTTATTCCTTTCGCTCGATTATCTTTTTTTGATTTATATATTTTCATTTTTTATAAATTACTTTTTAAATTATATCATTTTTTTTCAATAAAATCAAAAAAAATAACTCCCATAAATTTTTAAATTTAAAGGAGTTATTCTCTTGTTTCATATTATGACAAATAATTTAAACCATTTTCAGCAAATCCTCTTCAGCTTAGTAAATCGCTCCGAATCCGATACCTCCTCTTACATTTTCTCCCTTTGTATCGTATCCGGCGTTTACTGTCACTCCAAATCTTGTGTTCTCAAATCCTAAATTCAAGTCAAACTTTCCGCTTCCTTTCCGATTTTCCTTATCTCCGCGAAGTTCATAGTGCGGCGCATCCGCCCCTCTCACTTTGGCTTTGTTCTTGACATCGTTCACTTCCCCAAGCTCATTTGTATAGGCGGCTGCCAAACTTGCTTTCAGGCTGCTCTTTAATCCCACAGGCTGTCTGTAGTTGAATGAAACTCCCGCTTCCGGCTGCACTGAAATGTAGTCGTTTCCTCTCACTTCAAGCGCCATCGGCCCATCTTCCTTTATTCCTGTGTATCTTCCATATTCCAAGTTTAGCGCTCCGTATGGTCTTATGCTTGTTCTCTCGCTCGTTCTGATGTCCTTTCCAAGTTCATTTCTTAGCGCCACTCCATATGTCGCGTAATCTGATTTCGCTTCAAATGTGTCGTCTACAACCCAGTATCTTCGCTTCATATGGTTCGCTCCTGCAAACGCTTCCCCTGATATTGTCCATTGCAGTGAGCCATTGTGGTCTTTTGCTGGCGACACTGTCTTAAAGATTCCAGCTTTCATCATTGTCTGGTCTTCCCTTGATCTTCCCAAATCTTTGAATTTAAAGTGGTTTGTTACCGCTCCTGCATACCATCCTGTCTTGTTTCCAAGCGTCACGCCTTCCTTCTCGTGAACATAGGCCACCCCGTAGGCGTTGCTTGCGTAGTCTACCACTCCAGCTGTGTCTGTCTTGTATTCCCCTCTCTAACCAAATGCTTTTATCTTGCTGCTGTCTTTCGTAGGATTTTCCCATTCATTCTGCAGGTAGCTGAACTCGTTGTTCAAAATATCCCCTGTTTCCTTTGTTCTCTGCTGGATATTTGAATACTGGTGACCCTTCATCTCGTCAATCGCTTGTGCCAGTATGTGACCTTCTCCGCCAGTTAGGCTGCTTATCTTGTCGAATATCAGTTTCTCCTGTGTCCCCAGTCCTTCGACTCCGTATCTCTTTTCAAGCCCTGCCAGGAAGTTGTATGTCTGGTCATCCCCGTCTTTTGCAAACGCTGTATAAGGAACTTTTACCAGGTACACTTTGTCCAGAAGTCCTGTCGACGGATTTTTCGTAGGCTGCGCCATCCAAGTAAGGCTCGGCGAAGTTACGTACAATGTCGTTCCTGCTGTGACAAGCCCTCTTAGCGCATCATTGTAGGGCTTCAAAATGTTGTCCCCTATTTCTATGGCTTTAGACGTTGTGTATCTCGAAGCTTCCGGTCCAAAGTACAGGTTTATATCCTCAAGCCCGACTAAGTTGTTAAGCCCCTGTATCGGATTTGTGTAGTTTACCCCTGACGTGTCCACATACATTCCGATGCTTGTCGCTTCCGAAGCTGACGGGAAGTTCTGCATATTGTTTACCGCCAGATTCAATGTTGTTATTCCTGATGGCGATGTCACCGTTACTGACACCGGATTCGGTGCTGGAGTGTCTGTGTCAACTTTTACTATCGGTATCACATTCCCTTGCGCATCTGTCACTGTCACAGGCGTCATTCTTGGCGGAACTTTTATTGTCACTCCTCCCATTTCCTTCATGTCATCCGCTGTCACCACTTTTATTAGCGGTGTCGAAGTTCCTGTCTGGCTTGCCCCTGTTATCGGGTTTCTTCCGCTTGAATTTTCTTCAGCGTTCGGGAACGACTGAGTATCTGCCCAGATCCCTGCACTCTTAATATCTGAAGCCGCTATGTTTATTGTCCCGTAGTTCTTTATGTAGCTTCCGTTTGAAAGATAAACACCTTTTACTCCTCTAAGTCCTGATACAGTTGTCTGGATTGTTCCCCAGTTTTCACCATGTGCACCCCTGTCAAGATACATTCCTATCGTATCTCTTCCCGATAGGTTTATAGTTCCATAGTTTATTGCTTTTGAGCCAGGCCCTACTGCATACATTCCCATTGTGTTCGCCTTGCTTACTTCTATTGTCCCTCTGTTTATGATTGTTCCTTCATTTGAAGTTTTATTTGTTGCCTCATCATAGTATCCTGTTGCCATACCTACACCGTATTCTTTTGCACTTGTGTTTGAAGGTCCCACTTTTATTGTTCCAAAGTTTGTCGCTACTCCGCCGTTTGTTGAATAAATTCCTACGTTACCGTTTCCATTTGAGAAGTCTATTGTTCCGTAGTTTTCAGTAGTCCCGTTTCCATAAAGTCCGTAGTTTCTGTCCCCTGATGATGTCAATGGAGTGTAGTTTACTATCTTTCCTGTATTGTCATTCTGGTAAGCATAGATTGCATCGCTTCCAAGAGTTACTGGATTTGCGTATGATGTTATCGTGTTCCCTTTTCCTGCGTCTACAAATCCAAATGAGTCATCTCCTATGCTAAGTGTGGAACCTGCATTTGTATTGATGTTTTGATTAGAACCAACCGTATAAATACCAATTGCTTTATTATTCCCAACTGAAATAGTTCCATCATTTGTTATATCTCCATCGTTGGAATAAATACCTACATTGGCATCTCCAACAGTAATTTTACCGCTTGATGTATTATTTACAGTTTTACCGTAAATACCAACTGCATCAGTTACACCTGTTGCTGTTGTTACTATACCATTATTTGTTATTGCATTTAAACTAGATGAATACATACCAGTACCTTTATTTGCTGTTATGTTAATTTTTCCATCATTTGTTAAAAATCCACCTGTTGTTACCATACCAAAATTGGAAGCACCTACCTCAATTGATCCAGCTGCTTGGTTTGTAGCCGCTCCATTTACAGTATATACTGCGGTATTTTTAGTTCCTGTATTAAATTCAAGTTTTCCAGCATTTGTAATTGTTCCGCCAGTTTGGTATAGACCAATTACTCCATTACCTACAGAAGTTAAATCCTGTGCATTATGTACATTTCCATTTGTTGCATCAGAATAAATGAAAATAGAACCGTCATCTAATGTAATTGGATTGCTTCCATTTGAATTTGTATAATTTAAAGTATTCACATCTTTAAAAAAATATCCATAAGAGTTTTTACCAAGATTACTTTGAACTAAATCATGCACATCTATATTTACAGTTGAAGCTGTACCACGAGAATTATCTACAAATACTCCTGTTGCATTGTCAGCTGGTGTTGACCCGCTTCCACCTTTTATCAATTCAATCTTAGCGCCAGGATTAACTTTAACATCTCCTGTACTTGAATATAAGGCAACTCCTGAATCTCCAACTGTTATACTTGAGCTGCTTCCCAATTCAATTTTATCTTTTCCATAAATTCCTATTGTTTTATCTATTCCTTTAATAGTTCCATTATTTGTAATTGTTCCTTTAGCACTTGTATACATTCCAACATTGTTATTAGAATTATTTAAATTAATTTTTCCAGTTGTATCATTTAATATATCGGAATTATCTCCAACCATTGCAATGTTATTGTCTCCAGTTGTCGTTATATTTCCACTATTTTTTGCTTTTTTATCTAAAACTGCCAAAGGATCTTCAACAGAATACATTCCTATTGACGATACTCCATTAATTGTAATGTCACCTTTATTTTCTGTATTAGCTTCTGAACCGACTATGCCAAACGCTTTTATTCCGTCCATTGTTATAGATTTACCACTATTATTAGTACCTTCTGCACCGTCTCCAACATAAATTCCAATTCCATCATTGATTTTACTTGTGATAGTTCCATCATTTACAGCTTTTGAAGCTACTGTATGTGTCTTGTCATCAGTTCCTATTGCAACCAATGTTTTTAGTGCAGGTGTTGTAGAATTCATTGTAATTGTTCCTTTGTTAGTCAAGGTTCTTCCGTTATTTACTCCAAGAATATACCCTTGACTGACTAAATTAGTTGATGCTGCCACATTAGGAGAAGCCCCATCATGAACAGTTGTTCCATTATTTACAGTTATATTTGAGTCATATATTGAAACTTTATTTAACTTATTATTTACGTCTGACAAATCATAATTTGTTTCGTCTATTTTTACATCTGCCCCTTTTACTGTTAAATATTGATAATCTCCAGTAAGTGTCGCTACTATTTTACTACTTTTATTTTGTAAAGTTGGTCCTGTTATAGGTGTTATATTACTGAATAATACATTTTTATTTGCAGCATCACTTACGTCATCTAACAATAAACTTGAACCAGGGTTCATTGTCAAAGCTATTCCATTTCCTGTTCCTGTATTAATCCATTTATCTAAAAATTGAGCAAATGTAGTTCCACCTGAAAATAGATTATCATTAGTATAGAAAGCAAATGAATAAGCTCCTATTGAGGCAGTACCTGGATTATTTGTTACATCAAATTCTCCTGCAGTACCTCCTGATGTTGATGGAATATTATAAAATAAAATTGACCCAGCTTTATCAGTTCCTGAAACAGTGGCATTTAATCCTTTTAAAGTTTGCTTAGAACCGTCATCTGCATAAAGTCCTACTCCACCATCAGAAACATTTAATGTTGCTGAATTTGGAGTACCACTACCTATATTAGTAGTTGAGTTTGTACCATTTTTAGAATAGACCCCTACTGAATTTACTCCAGTTGCTTTTATTGTTCCACCTTTGAAATCAAAGGTTCCGTTATTTACAACTCCTACATTATTTGAAGATGCAGTAATGGTTCCGCTATTTTGTTCAGTAAAAGAAGCTTTGTCATTTGTATACATACCTATTGAACCTTTACCACCAACATTTATAGTTCCACTATTTCTAATAATAGTTTTGAAATTAGTTACAGATCCAGAATCATCCTGTGCCATCATACCAACATTAGTTCCATTAATATTAATAGTACCGGTACTAGTATTTTTACCTAAAATTTGATATCCGTTAGCTCCAACAATATCATTTGTATTTGCTACATCAAGAGCATATATACCTACATTTTCGCTTCCATTTTTAAGATTTATTGTTCCTTTATTTACACCTTTAAGACTTCCTGTTGCCAAATCTGTTGTATTATAGCTTTGAACTCTTATTCCAGCATTACTTTCAGCAACGGCATTAGAAAAATTAACTGAATTATCAGGATTATTGAACAAATTATATGCTTTATCAATAGTAATATTTCCATTATTTGTTACAGTATCATCATAAATTGATTCCAATAAAATTCCTGAATTATTATAACCTCCTACATAAATTTTACCATTATTGAATATTGTATGTTGTGAAGACCATTTTGCTTCTTTTAACTTTGCCATACCAGCCGATGAACCATAATTATGAGATGCATCACTATGATCATTAGTAACACCAATGTGTATTTCTGTGTCATATGAACCTGAAATTAAGATTAAACCATTATTTGCCATATAAGAAGCTACATCAGAATTTGGATTATAATCACTATTATCAACTTTTATAGCCTGACCTGATAATTTCATTCCATAAGAATGTGAACCATCTAACTGAATATAACCATTTTCTTTATTATTAGCTCTAACTAATGAACGATCACTAGTTGTACCTGGTGTACCATTTGGTCTATGTTCAGCAGCAACTTGTATTCCTGTCGAATAGTCTCCACTAAAATGTATTACGCCTTTTTGAGTAAAAATATTTCCATTAATATTCGTATTTTTTAATGCAGTAAAAATTGAAGAAAAAGTAGGACTGCTAACAGCAGCATTCAATTTACTATCAAAGTCATTAAAGGAACTAGGAGTACCTGCTGTATCTCCATTAAAAAATTCATAAAATGTCTTTCTTGTGTAATTGACTGTTTCTTCAGTAGTTTGTGCTAAACCTACTTTATAACCAGTTTTTCCTTTATCATTTACATATACAACCTTAGCATAAGGCGATGTTGCATTTACATTATTTCTTAAAGTTCCTGAGTAGCTAGTACCTTGTGAAAGACTTTCACTTTCGTCACTAATACTTCCTACATTTGTAATATTTGTAGTTATATTACCATCTGTATATGCAGTTTCCTCATTTACTATAGCGGCTATTGCAGGTCCAACTAATTTAATATTAGCTTGATTTTCTAATTTAAAAGTTAAACCAGGTACATTATTTCTAACATCATCAATATAGGCAAATCTACTTCCTCCACCATAAAAGTTGGAACCCAGTATATTATTTGCTGTTGCATTTCCAATCATAGTTATTGTTGTGTTTGAAGTATTATATATAGGACTACCCGTACCATCTTGATTTCCAGCAAATTGATAGTATGAAATATATTGAACACTACTAGGAGTTGCTGGATGAATATATGATGTTTGAGAATATGAATTTAAAGATAAATCCAATAATGTACCATCACTACCATTTGTATAATATTTACGTGTACCATGAGTTCCATTATCTAATGAATTAGGAAAAACTAAAGTAAAACCTTCAACATTTTTCATACTAATAGTAGGAATATTAACTTTTGGCGGTGTTATAGATGGAACCGATGCAGTCGATGGTGCCACACTTGACACATTAACATTCAAAGTCGGTGTTTTTATAACTGGAGCTGAAGCACCAGCTATAGCATCTATAGTTACAGTTTTTGGTCTAACCGCCGCATCCACAGGCACAGCCGAAATCGGTTCAATAACCCTTTTCAACTCAGTAGTCCCCTGCTTTGCTCCCGCATAAGTCCCAAACTTGTCATTTTCTCTTGCGTATTTTATAGCTTCCTTTTTATCTCCACGACCTTTGTAAGTCCCTTTCCAGTCGTTATATACATAGTTTGAACCGAACTGAAAACTGCCCCAAGGTGATTTTACTACATGATCCCCCTGTTCCATTAACTGTATCAGTTCCAGATTTGAATTTTTCATTAATTTGTTATTTTCTTTTTTTGCATCTTTAAACAGCTTTTTCAATTCACTTATTGATGTTCCCATTTCTTTTTTTGTTTGATTTATTGAATTTTCAATGCTTTTTATTTCAGTTGTATTTACTCCTTTAGATCCTGTATCTGA
>ERZ772921.523-NODE-523-length-23469-cov-9.718673_pt1 | contig 23469 bp, 18 predicted proteins | sample MGYA00512117_ERZ772921 | MGnify/ENA primary metagenome ERZ772921 (study PRJEB29015, sample SAMEA2737944) | human oral metagenome | biome: human oral; feature: human-associated habitat; material: dental | place: China | collected 2150 ...
CGGCGCGCAGGTAGGCGTTCTCCTGCTGGAGCTGGGCGATGTACTGGTCGCGCTGGGCGATCGCCTCGGCGTAATGCGGGTCGCCCGTCGCCCCGGCGGTTCCCGGAACGGTTCCCGCCCCGGTGGCGTAGCCGGCATCCCCATACGCTCCGGCCGCTGATCCGTACGCGCTCGCACCCGTTCCATAGGCGCCACCGTTCAGTCGTGCCTCCATGGCTTCCATGGTGGCCACGACCGTGTTCAGGAAGGCATCGACATCCGGCTGTTCGTACCCCTCTCGGAACTTGGATGTCTTGAACCGAATGCTCCTGACGTCCTGGGAGGTTAGAAGTATCTCCGACTCCTGGTGAGAGCCGGAAGTCGCTCCCGGTCCCGCACCAAGGCGCTCCTCAAGTCCCCGCAACGTGGTGGTCACCTCATCGAGGAACTCGTCGACCTCGTCCTGAACGTATCCCTCACGGAGCCTCGTGCTATCGAACTTCACGTTGAGGACATCATCGGATGTCAGTAGCGTCATACTTGCCTGCTCCTTGTCATCGAGGTTATCGATTTCTTCCGTGATTCTGGTCCTGGACCCGTAGCCCCAGGTGGGCCGCCATGAGAGGAGCCAGATCAATGAGCTGCTCGCCGCTGATGGTGGCCCCGGCCAGGGAACCGATGCCGTTGACTGTTCTCATCTCCAGTCCGCGCAGGTCAACGTCGCTCAGGCTCCCGCCGTGCAGGCGCAGCGTGCCCACCCGGCAGTCCTCGAAGCGGACCCGCTGGGCGTCGATGCCGCTCAGGTCCAGCTCGTCGATCCGGGTGGCCCGGATGAGGAGGTCGCGCACAGTGGTTCCGGCGAGGTTGGTGAAGCCCAGGCGGCAGTCCTCCATGAGGAGCGACTCGACATCGGCGTCGTAGAGCTCCCAGGCCCCGATACGGGAGTCGACCAGCTCCACCGTGCGCCAGGTGGAGCGCGGGCTATGAAGATAGGTGGCGCTCAGACGCTCCAGGCGGCAGTCGACCAGCCGCGCCACGGCCAGGTCGGTGTCATTGGCGAAGACCTCCGAGAACCGGCAGCTGAGCAGCGTGAGTGCCGACAGGTCGCCGCCGCTCAGGTCCGCCTCGACCAGCTCCAGGTCCTCGACCATCTCGCCGGCGGTGAGCTCATCGGCCTCGCCGTCGCGCAGGCGACTGAGGTCCGGTGCCGTGAGGGCCGGCGGCCTCGGGCATGCCGCGGCGGAGGAGCTTGCGGCCGTGTCGATCCGTCCTGCGGTCATGGTCCTGTTCTATCGCAGATCGGCTCCGGGCACCGGGGGTTGTTCTCCCCGGTGCCCGGGTGCGCAGGAGGGGTAGGTGTCCATATCGGACACAAAGGAGCTCACAGACCGTCACTCCGTCGAGAAGAACCGCGAAATCATGCGGTTTCTTTGTCTGCGACTGAGGCTGATCGCGGCCTTTGTCACCGATTTGGACACGTCGGTGCGTTCCTACTCGAATCGGACGGTGGTGCCGGCCAGCATGCGCCGGCCGTAGCGGGCGCTGGCCAGGGTCGCCACCACCACCAGCGCCAGGCACGCCCCCAGCGCCAGCCAGTAGCCGCCGCCCGGCCAGCTGATGTGGCGCCCCGACACCCCGCCGACCAGTGCCCATGCGGTCAGCCATCCCAGACCGATGCTCATGGCCAGGGCGGTGACCGCCGGCAGCATCGTCTCGTAGGACACCATGGAGCGCAGCGTCGCCGCAGGCATGCCGACCAGCCGTAGCAGACCCAGGACCCGCCGGCGCCCCAGCAGCGCCGCCACCGTCGAGACCCCCAGCGAGACCGCGGAGATGCCCGCGGCGATGAGGATGCCGATGTAGCCCAGCTGGGCGAACTGGTTCTCCATGGCGGTGTCCTGGAGGGCCTGGATCGAGCTGGGTGAGGTTGGGGCGGTCCCCAGGGCCAGGCCCGAGGTGGCCAGAGCGGTGCGGGCTCGCTCGACGGCCCCGGGGCTGGCCGGGTCGGTGCCCACCAGGACGATGGGCGCGCCGTGCTCACGGGCACTCGCCAGCTCCTCGGCGCTGACCGGAGACGGCGAGGCCGCCGCGTTCTCGTACAGCCAGCGGGTGCTGATGCTCACCGCGCCATCCGGGGACGCCACGTGCGGCGCCCCGAGGGCCTCGGCCTTGTCGGCCTCGAGGATGACCCGGCTGTCCTGCTTGCTGCCCCCGCTGATCCTCCCCACGGCGACCGTCGTCACCCCGGGCACGGCGGCGAGCTGGTCGACGGCGCTGTTCAGGGCGCCCTCGTCGCTGACCGCCGGTGTCGCCTCGAGCGACGTGGGGCTCAGGTGCCCACCACCCTGGGTGACGTCACGGGTCCCGGCAGCAACGGTGATGGCGACGGCGAACACCGTCATGGCGTAGACGGCGACGACCACGCCCGCCACCGCCCGGAAGACCGCCCGGGGGTGCTGAGTGATCCGGTTGAAGCCGATGACCTGCGCCGCGGAATGGGCCAGGGCCCTGCCGCCTCGGGCCACCCACCAGGTCAGGACCGGCCCGGCCCACAGCAGCCCCAGCATCGTGCACAGGAAGGAGACCGGCAGCAGGTAGATGGTCAGATCGGAGTTCTGGTGGGCCACCGTCGGGGTGCTGACCAGCCCCACGGTCCCCAGGATCACGGGCGCCAGCGAGATGAGGCGGGGGCGGCGCTCAGCGCGCTCGCGGGAGCCGCCCAGCGGCCCGAGGTCGGCCCGTCGAGTGCGCCACCAGGCCACGGCCGCCGCCCCCGCCGTGGTCACGACGACGGCGAGGACCGCGTTGACCGGTGAGCGCAGCAGGTCGGAGTAGTAGAAACGACTCGACTTCAGCGTGATCTGCGCGGCCAGCGGGATCAGGGCCAGGTAGAGGGCCACGCCCGCCAGGGCGCCGACGAAGGTGGTCGCCCCGATCTCCAGGGCCGCAGTGCGGGCGACCTGCTGGGGCGTGGCCCCGATGAGGCGCAGCGTGGCGAAGCGCTCGGCCCGCTGCGCCGCCCCCAGGTCGGTGACGATCCCGACGAGCAGCAGCGCGGGCACGAGCACCGCGATGGCGCCGACGATCGTGGCGATCCGATACGCCTCGTTCTCGTAGGGGATGCCCTGGAAGGAGGTGACCACCTGGGGCGGGATGTAGAACTCGGAGGCGGCCACGGTCCCCAGGTCCGTCCCGACGACGGCCACCAGCGAGTCCGGTCCCTCGACGGCCTCGGGGGACAGGACCCCTACCTGCTTGCCGTAGCGGTCGCCGAGCTGGTCGGCGGGTAGGGATGCGATGCGCTTGGCCAGGGCGGGGGAGGCCAGGTACTCGCCCCGCTTGGGGACGATGTCGGAGCCCGGGATCTTCACCGAGGTGGTGCCCGACTCCGGCAAGGCCACCCTCAGGACGGTGATCGGCTGGTTGCCGACGACGTCGAAGTTGGTGGCGACGGCCAGCTCGCCGGCGGTGAGGGTATGGTCGGGCCGGAGGTCGGTGTGGTTCGACTGTCCGGGGATGCCGGGTATGAGGGCGGTGGATGCCCAGCTCGAGCGCATGCTGCGCTCGGGGAAGGCCTGGGCGGCGGCCAGCAGCATGAGGAACAGGGTCACCCCCACCATGACGCCGGCGACGATCCCGGCCAGGCGGCGCCGGGCGGAGCGGTCGTTGGCGACGAGCAGCCGGGTCAGGGCGATGCGGCTCATGACCGGCTCCTCTCACTGCCCGGGCTTCCCGGCTCGGCGTGCCCCGGCCGGCTCGGGCCGGCTGCGGTGTGCGTGGCCTCGGGGCCGATGCGACCGTCGCGCACGGTGACCTCCCGGTCGGCGTAGGCGGCGACGCGCGCGTCATGGGTGATGATGACCAGGGCGGCGCCTCGGGAGTGCACCGAGTTCAGGAGTACCTCCATGGTCCGCTCGGCGGCCAGGGAGTCCAGGGAGCCGGTGGGCTCGTCGGCGAAGAGCAGACGCGGGTTGGTCACCAGTGCTCGCGCGACGGCGGCCCGCTGCGCCTGCCCGCCCGAGAGCTGGGTGGGGCGTTTGTCCAGGTGCTCGCTGAGCCCCAGCTCGCCCAGGGTCTCGTGGGCCTGGGCCAGCGCCCGCCGACGCGGGGTGCCCGCCAGGAGCAGGGGGATGGTGACGTTGTCCAGGGCGGAGAGGTCCGGCAGGAGCTGGCCGAACTGGAAGATGAAGCCGAACTCTTTCAGGCGCAGGCGGCTGCGGGCCGCCTCGTCGAGGGCCGCGATGTCCTGTGTCGTGTCGGCTCCGTGGTAGTCGACGCGCCCGGCGTCGGGCACGAGGACCCCGGCCATGACGTGCAGGAGGGTGGACTTGCCCGAGCCCGACGGGCCGGTGACGGCCAGCACCTCACCGGCCGCGACGTCCAGGTCGACGCCGCGCAGCGCGTGGGTCTGCCCGAAGCTCATCTCCAGGCCGCGGGCGCGCATGATGACCTCGCCCGGCAGGCCGGCCTGGCCCTGACCGGGTGCGGTGGTGACCCCAGTGGTGACGGCGGTGGTGACAGGGGTGGCGTTCATGAGCGCACCTCCTCACGCAGCTCGCTCAGGCGGGCCGCGGTGGTCTCCATCCAGCGCAGGTCGGCCTCGATGTGGAACAGGGCGTGGTCGGCCAGCAGCACCGTGCGCAGGTCTCCGTCCTGCTTGAGGCGGGTCAGCTCGCGCATACGCGCCATGTGCTCGGCGCGCTGAAGGTCGAGGAGGCGTCCGGCGTCGTCGTCGAGCATGAGGGCGATGACGGTCTTGGCGAAGATGTCGGCCTGGACGTCGCCGGCCGGGGTGACCGGGGTCAGCAGCCACTGCTCGACGCTCTGGCGCCCGGCGTCGGTGACCTCGTAGCGCTTGCGCTCCGGGCCGGCTCCGGGCTCGGTCTCGATCTGAGTGATGAGCCCGTCGCGCACCAGGCGGGCGAGCGTGGCGTAGACCTGGCCGTAGGCCAGCGGCTTGGAGGCGGCGAACCAGTGGTCCCAGGAGCGTTTGAGGTCGTATCCGTGCCCAGGCCCGGCGCTGAGCAGCCCAAGAAGAGTGAGTTTCGATTCCATGGCCGCGACTATACGCTGAGTGTATACGCGCACGACATACTCCGTGAGGAGGATATGCACGAGCATGTCCTTGCTGTTGGGTGGGGGTGTCGCGGCGAATAAACCAACAGGCCAGCCTGTGTTTGACAGGCCCTGGCCGGCATCTTAGGTTAGGTTAGGTTGACCTTTGTACTTCAGGTGTGGGGAGAGTAGATGCCGATTGGGGTCCTCAGGGCCGTTGTCGCCCCCGTTCTCAGACAGTGGCGGAGGTGAGTGCCCGCGTGATCGCACGCCGCCCGGCCATCCTCCTGACCGCGGCCATCCTGCTGGCCCTGTGCGTCCTGGCCTCCCTGTTCGTCGGCTCCTCCCGGATCCCCGCCGGCCAGGTCGCCCACTACCTGCTCCACCCCGACGCCTCCAACGTCAGCTACAACATCCACGTCCTGCGCGTGCAGCGCACCATCCTGGGCGTGCTCGTCGGGACCGCTCTGGGGGTGGCCGGCGCGGTGATGCAGGCCGTCACCCGCAACCCGCTGGCCGAGCCCGGGCTGCTCGGTGTCAACGCCGGCGCCTCGCTCGGTATCGTCCTGGGAACCGCCGTGCTCGGCGTGCTCCCGGTCCCCGGCCAGCTGCTCCTGGCGGCCGGTGGCGCCCTGACTGCCACCGCGCTCGTCCAGGTCATCGGGATGATCGGCGGCTCGACATCCTCACCGGTGCGCCTGGTGCTCATCGGTGTCGCCTTCTCGGCCTTCGCCGGGGCGGTCATCCGGGGTGTCGTCCTGACGATGCCGAACCTGTTCCGCACCTTCATCGACTGGGAGGTCGGCTCCCTGACCCGCACCGACATCCCCCTGCTGCCCGTGGCGGCCCTCGTGGTGGCGGGGACCGGGGCGGCCATCCTGCTGGCCGGCGCCCTGGACAACATCGCCCTGGGCGACGACGTCGCAGCCGCGCTGGGCACCCGGGTCGCCCTCGTACGGAGCCTGAGCCTCATGGTCGTCACGCTCCTGTGCGCCACCGCCACGACGGTGGCCGGCCCCATCGGGTTCGTCGGGCTCATGGCGCCGCTGACGGCCTCCTGGCTCATGGGACCCCACCGGGGCTGGATCGTGGCCCTGTGTGCGCTGGGCGGCCCCGTCGTCGTCCTGGCCGCCGACGTCCTGGGCCGCGTCCTGGCCCGTCCCGGTGAGATGCAGGTCGGTCTGCTGACGGCCTTCGTCGGCTCGCCCGTCCTGCTGCTCATGGTCCTGCGGATGAAGGACCGGGCCTCATGAGGGGAATCAGGCCGGGCCAGGCCGCCTCTCCGCTGCATCCTCCCGCCGGCACCGACCCGCGACGCAGCCTCCACGTGGGGGCCGACGCCGGACGCCTGTGGATCGTCGTCGGCCGCCGGTCGGTGCTCATCACCCCGCGCCATGTCATCGTCGGCCTCATGCTGCTGGCGCTCAGCCTCGCCGTGGCCGTGGTCTCCCTGCGGTTAGGGAAGTTCCCCGTCACCACCCAGGAGGTCATCGACGCGCTCCAGGGGCAGGGGCGCAAGATCGTCCAGGTCGTCGTCGTGAAGTGGAAGCTGCCCCGGATCGTGCTGGGGCTCGTGGCGGGCCTGGCCCTGGGCGTGGCCGGCGCCCTCTTCCAGACCATCACCCGCAACCCCTTGGGCTCGCCCGACCTCATCGGCTTTAGCACGGGCGCGCAGACCGGGATCCTCATCAGCATCCTCCTCCTGCCCGGCTCCATGCTCTCGGCCTCCCTGGCCTCGTTCATCGGCGGGGCCGCCGTCGGCACGGTGACCTACCTCGTCTCCCTGCGCGGCGGATTCACCGGCCTGCGCTTCATCCTCGTGGGGATCGCCATCAGCTCCATGCTCGTCTCCGTCAACCGCTGGCTGCTGGTGCGGGTCGACGACGACGAGGGCCTGGGTGCCCTCAAGGCCATCACCGGCACCCTCGGGGCCGCCCGGTGGCCGGTGGTGGCCCCGACCTGCCTGGCCATCGGGGTCACCGTCGCCCTCATCCTGCTGGCCTCCCGCCACCTGCAGGTCCTGTCCCTGGGGGAGCAGGTGGCCACCATCCTGGGCAGCCCCACCCGCCGCGTCAGCGCCGTCCTCATCCTGCTGGGCACCGTGCTGGTGGCGGTGGTGACGATGGCGGCCGGCCCCATCGGCTTCGTGGCCCTCGTGGCGCCCCACCTGGCCCGTCTCCTCACCGGCTCCCCGCAGTCCCCACTGCTCGTGAGCGGCCTGACCGGGAGCCTTCTGATGGTGGGCGCCGACCTGCTCAGCCAGCTCGTGCTCGAGTCGATGCCCGTGAGCGTGGTGACCAACGCCGTCGGCGGCCTCTACCTCATGGTGGCGCTGACCGTGGCAGCGCGCGGAAGGAGATCCCTGTGACCGACCTGCCCTCCACCGAGTCGAACGCCGGCACCGGGCCAGCCGCCCCCGGGGCTCGCCTGGCCGCCCGGGGCGCGACCATCGCCTACGAGCGCCACGTGGTCTCCCGCAACCTCGACGTCGACATCCCCGCCGGCGTCTTCACCGCCATCGTGGGGCCCAACGCCTGCGGGAAGTCCACGCTGCTGCGAGCCCTGGCTCGGTTGCACCGGCCCGCCCGAGGAGCGGTACTCCTCGACGGCGCCGACATCGTCCGCCTGGGCACCAAGGAGGTTGCCCGCCGGGTCGGCCTGCTGCCTCAGAGCGCCACCGTGCCCGGTGGCATGCTGGTGCGCGACCTCGTGGCCCGCGGCCGCTTCCCCCACCAGGGCCTGTTCCGCCAGTGGTCGCAGCAGGACAGGCAGGCCGTCGAGGAGGCCATGGAGATGGTGGGGGTCACCGAGCTGGCCGCCCGCCCCGTCGACGAGCTCAGCGGTGGCCAGCGCCAGCGCGTGTGGATCGCCCTGGCCCTGGCCCAGGGCACCGAGACGATCCTGCTCGATGAGCCCACCACCTTCCTCGACCTGGCCCACCAGGTCGACATCCTCCAGCTGTGCCGCCGTCTCAATGCCGACGGCCGCACGGTGGTGGCCGTCCTGCACGACCTCAACCAGGCGGCGCGCTGCGCCGAGCACATGATCGTCATGCACGAGGGCCGCATCCGCACCACCGGCTCCCCGCGCGAGATCCTCACTGAGGACCTCATCGAGGAGGTCTTCGGCCTGGCGGCCGTCATCGCCCCCGACCCGGTGGCCGGCACCCCCATGGTGGTGCCCCGTCACCTGGGCGCGGTCGTGCCGGCCGGCCCTGACCCTGCCGGGACCCGCTCCGCTCCCACCGACTCCGCTGGAGGTCCGGCCCCACAGTCTTCTGCCGATCCCGCCTCGGCAGGAACCAGCCCGACTGCTCGTTCCCAGCAGGACGGACAAGAAAGGAACACAGATAGATGAACGCATCCTCGCGGCGCTCCAGCCGCCTGAGGCAGGGCCTCCTCGCAGTGGCGGCCATGGTGCTGAGCACCGGCCTGGTGGCCTGCGGCTCCTCCAACAGCTCGACCTCCGCCTCCTCCGCCGGCTCCGCAGGGGCTTCCGGGGCGGCCTCAGCCGGGGCCTCCGGCGCCGCCTCGGCCGCGGCCTCCCCCACGGCCACTTGGCCGGTCACCATCAAGGGGGACGACGGCGTCGACGTCGAGATCAAGGCCGAGCCCAAGAGCATCGTGTCCACCTCCGTGACCCTGACCGGATCGCTGCTGGCCCTCGACGCCCCGGTGGTCGCCTCGACGCCGGCCAAGAAGAAGGATGAGAAGACCGACGACAACGGCTTCTTCACCCAGTGGTCCAAGCAGGCCACCGACAAGGGCGTCAAGGCCATCGACGGCACCGAGGACAACCTCGCCCAGACGGTCGCGGGCAGCAACCCCGACCTCATCATCGTGGCCAAGACGGGACAGGACTCGGCCGCCAAGGTCGTCGAGAGCCTGCGCCAGCTCGAGGTGCCCGTCCTCGTCATCGACTACGGATCGCACTCCTGGCAGGACGTCACCAAGACCCTGGGGCAGGCCACCGGCCGCCAGGCCAAGGCCGACGCCGTCGTCAAGGACTACACCACCAAGGCCGAGAAGGCCAAGAGCGCCATCTCCGTCCCGAAGGGGGCGACCTCGGTCTTCACCGTCCCGGGGGACGGCACCAAGGGCGCCAACGCCTTCACTGAGGAGGCCCCGCAGGCCCAGCTTCTCAAGGACCTGGGCTTCACCATTGCCGCCGTCCCCGACAGCGTCAAGGGCGACCAGTCCATGGGTGAGCGCAAGGACATCGTCAAGCTCTCGCCCGAGAACGTCCAGGCGGGACTGACCGGTGAGAACTGGGTGGTCATTGCCGCCGACGAGACCGCGAAGAACGCCGTCACCACCAACGAGACCTTCAGCTCGGCGGCCCCGGTGACCGGCGGCAAGGTGCAGTACATGCCGCCCTCGTCCTTCCGGCTGGACTACTACTCGGCCCTCGAGATGCTCGAGGCCGTCCAGAAGGCCTACCCCAAGGCCTCGTGAAACACTGATTGCAACACTGACGACCTCAGTGTCAACGCGATGGTGCCCCGGGCTCTCGGCCCGGGGCACCACGTATATTGACGACATCGACCCTCGCGGTCGCGCAGTGCTCGGGGACGGGCCCCTCAGCCCCAGGCAACCGAGTAGTACTGAGTCTCCTGGAACTCACGGATCCCTTCACGCGCGCCCTCACGCCCGATACCGGACTGCTTGACACCCCCGAAGGGGGCGGCGGGATCGGATACGAGCCCACGGTTGACACCGACCATCCCAACCTCCATGCGCTCGGCCAGGCGCAGCGCCCACCCGAGGTCGCGGGAGAAGACGTAGCCCGACAGCCCGTAGTCCGTATCGTTGATCCACGTCAGCAGCTCGTCCTCGTCGTCCCAGGTGACGATCGGGGCGACGGGGCCGAAGATCTCGGTGCGCACGATCTCCGCGTCGGGGGCGACATTCGTCAGGACCCGCACCGGGACGAACGACCCCGGTGACTCCTGGGGCCAGGAGGACTCGGCGTGGACGACGGCGCCCCCGGCCACCGCCCCGTCCACCAGGGCGTTGATCTTGTCGCGGGCAGCCGGTGTCACCAGGGGGCCGATCTGGTTCGCCTCGTCCGCCAGGGCCGGCCCCACCCTCAGGTCGCGGACGACGGCGGAGAACTTCTCGGTGAACTCCTGGGCGACGTCGCGGTGGACGTAGAAGCGGTTGGCGGCCGTGCAGGCTTCGCCCCCGCCTCGGAGCTTGGCCTGAACGGCACCCGTCACCGCGGCGTCGATATCGGCGTCGGCCGCCACCACGAAGGGTGCGTTGCCCCCGAGCTCCATGGACGACACCAGGACCTTCTCCGCCGCCTGCTTCATGAGCACACGACCGACCTGGGTGGAACCGGTGAAGGAGACGGCTCGGACCCGGGAGTCCTCGAGCCACGTCGTCGAGACCTCTACGGAACGGCTCGAGGGCACGATGTTCACCACGCCCGCGGGCACGCCGGCCTGCTGGATCAGATGTCCCAGTGCCACCGCTGTCAGGGGCGTGAGGGACGCGGGACGGAGCACCACCGTGCACCCGGCGGCCAGGGCCGGGGCGATCTTGCGGGTCCCCATCGCCGCCGGGAAGTTCCAGGGGGTGATCATGGCGACCACCCCGATCGGGCGGTGCGTGACGATCGTCCGGGTCCCGCCTGCCGGGGAGGAGCCGAAACCGCCCTCGGTGCGCACGGCTTCCTCGGAGAACCATCGGAAGAACTCCGCCGCGTAGAGGACCTCCGCCCTGGCGTCGTCCAGGGACTTGCCGTTCTCGGCGCTGATGAGCACCGCGAGCTCCTCGGTCTGTCCCACCATGAGGTCGAACAGGGTCCGCAGCAGCTCTGCGCGCTGCCGGGGCGGGGTGGTGCTCCAGGCAGGCAGCGCCTCGGAGGCCGCGTCGACGGCGCGTGCGGCATCCACCGGAGTCGCATCCGTGCAGCGTGCGAATACGGCGTTGCTGGCGGGGTCGACGACGTCGAAGGTTCCGCCGTCGGAGGCTGCCGTCATCCGCCCGCCCAGGAGCATCCCCTCCTCGGGGCGGATCCTGTGCAGGTAGTCGGCCAGAGCCGGGTGGGCTCCGAGGGTGGTGTACGCCGCTGTGTCAGTTGCCGCGCCGGGTCGTGTGTCAGCCATGGTTGTGCTCCCTGAGTATCGACTGTCGCCTGCCACGCATCACGGGTAGAGACCGCGGGAGACGTGGGCCTCGGCGACGCGCTTGACGGCCATCGTCGTCGCGGCGGTGCGCAGCGAGAGTCCGTGCTCCCTGGAGAAGTCTGTGACCTCGTTCCAGGCCTTGTCCATCCTGGTGCGCAGGCGCTCATTGACCTCCTTCTCGGTCCACCAGTAGGACTGGTTGGCCTGTACCCACTCGAAGTAGGACACGATGACGCCACCGGCGTTGGCGAGGATATCCGGTACGACCAGGATCCCCTTGTCGGCCAGGATCGCGTCGGCCGTGGGTGTCGTCGGGCCGTTGGCGCCCTCAACGACCAGCTTGGCGTCGATCAATGGCGCGGTCTGCTCGGTGATGACCCCTTCGACCGCTGCAGGAACAACGACGTCGCAGGCGACGGCGAACAGCTCGCTCGCAGGGATCGGGTCCGCGCCGGGGAACCCGTCGACGGTGCCGGTCTCATCCACGAAGGCCTCGAGTGCGGGGATGTCGATGCCCTTGTCGTTGCGAATCGTGCTGTAGACGTCCGCCACGGCCAGAACCTTCACGCCCGCCTCGTGGAGGAAGCGGGCAGCGCCGCGACCGACTTTGCCGAAGCCCTGAACGATCGCGGTGGCCTGCGAGGGATTCACTCCGATGCTCTCCATCGCGTTGAGGACGGAGTAGACGACGCCGCGGGAGGTGGCGGCGGCCCGCCCCTGTGACCCGCCGAGGTTGACCGGCTTGCCCGTGACGGTTCCCAGAACCGTGTGCCCGGTGGCCACCGAGTAGGTGTCCATCATCCAGGCCATGGTCTGCTCGTCGGTCCCCATATCGGGAGCCGGGATGTCCTTGTCGGGGCCGATCAGGGGGATCAGCTCCGAGGTGTAGCGGCGGGTCAGTCGCTCGAGCTCTCGTTCCGAGTGGGCCCGGGGGTCCACCTGGACCCCTCCCTTCGCGCCGCCGTAGGGCAGATCGAGAAGAGAGCACTTCCATGTCATCCACATGGCCAGCGCTCGGACCTCGTCGAGGTCCACGTTGGGGGAGTAACGGATCCCTCCCTTCGCGGGGCCGCGAGAGATGTTGTGCTGGACGCGGTGGCCGATATGCAGCTCCATCGTGCCGTCGTCGCGTCGCAGTGGGATGGCGACCGTCACCTCTTTACGGGCGGTCTCAAGCATGCGGCGCATTCCGTCGTCGAAGCCGAGGAACTGGATCGCCTCGGCGAGCTGCGCCCGTGCATCGGTGAGGGGGTGAGGGGTCGAGGGCATGGAGCTACCTCCTGGGTCGGTCGGGTGGATCAGCGTGATCCGGGGCCGGTGCGGCCTTAAGACGTGGGTGGGAGAGGGGATCAGGGCTGGTCTCGGAGCGCCTGCTCGAGGATCTCCATGCCTTCGGCGAACAGCTCGTCCGGCATGGTCACCGGTGGCAGGAGGCGGATGACATTGCCGTAGGTGCCGCAGGTGAGCAGGATCAGACCGCGTGAGCGCGCGGCCTGCGCGACGGCGGCGGTCAGTGCGGCATCGGGCTTCTGCGAGTCGGGGTCGACGAGCTCGAGAGCCATCATGGCGCCCTTGCCCCGGACCTCGCCGATGCGGGGGTCCTTCGCCTTCCACTGCTCCATCAGGCGGATGCCGGTCTCGCCGATCGTGCGGGCCCGTCCCAGGAGATCGTGCTCCTCGATCATGTCCAGGGTCGCCAGGGCGGCGGCACAGGCCAGGGGGTTACCGCAGTAGGTGCCGCCAAGGGCGCCCGGTTCGGCGGAGTCCATGATCTCGGCCGAACCGGTGACCGCCGACAAGGGGGTGCCTCCGGCCAGGCCCTTGGCGGTCGTCACCAGGTCGGGAACGACTCCCTCGTGGTCACAGGCGAACCACGCCCCGGTGCGGGCGATTCCCGACTGGATCTCATCGGCGATGAAGACCGCGCCGTTGTCATGGCACCAGCGCTGGAGCGCGGTGAGGAAGCCGGGCGCCGGCACGATGAACCCGCCTTCGCCCTGAATGGGCTCGATGATGACGGCGGCGACGGAGGATGCCCCCACCTGCTTCTCGATCTGACTGATCGTGCGCTCGGCGGCGGCCTCGCCGTCCAGTCCGTCGCGGTACGGGTAGGAGCCGGGGACCCGGTAGAGCTCAGGGGAGAAGGGGCCGAAGCCGCCCTTGTAGGGGGCGACCTTGGCCGTCAGTCCCATGGTCAGGGAGGTGCGTCCGTGGAAGGCGTGGTCGAAGCAGACCACTGCCTGGCGGCCGGTGTGCTTGCGTGCGAGCTTGATGGCGTTCTCGACGGCCTCCGCCCCGGAGTTGAATAGCGCGGTCTTCTTCGGGAAGCTGCCCGGGGTCAGGGCGTTCAGGCGTTCGGCGACCTCGACGTATCCGGCGTACCTCGTGACGGCGAAGGAGGTGTGCGTCAGGTTCTCGGCCTGCTCCTGGATTGCAGCGACGACGGGCGCCGCCGCACCGCCCACGGTTGTCACCGCGATGCCGGATCCGAAGTCGATGAGACGGTTGCCGTCCACGTCCTCCAGGACGCCTCGGTCCGTACGCCGTGCGAATGTCGGCATGGCGGCGGTCAGGGCGCGTGGGAGTGCGGTACCTGCGCGTTCGTCGAGGGCGCGGGCCTCGGGACCGGGCAGAGGAGTGGCGAGATGAATGGTCTGGGGCAGCGTTGCCATATGGACCTCACAGTGTGTCGTGACGGGCGGAGATCTGCAGCGGAACAGGGCGCTCCGGGTTGTCGTAGAAACGTGCTCGGCTATGAGTTCCGTCTCAGGTTATGCCCGCCTCTAGGTCTGAGCACCTAAGCCCAATGCACAAAATCTCGCGAATCCTGTGCGTGATGCATAGAACAGTGTTTGAATCCAGGCATGGTGTTGGTGTCGGATCTCATCGATGGAGCGGACCTGGGAGTTCGCGCGGTGCTTCTGCCCGCACCGCACGCCGCGGTCACCTGGGTCGTCGCGACCGAGCTCCTCCAACCGGCCTCCTACCTCGAGGGCGGCGAGCTCGTTCTCACCACGGGTCTCGTCATGGCCGATGCGGAGGCGGCCACGTGGCGGGAGTACGTGGCATCACTGGTCGAGGCGGGAGTCGCGGCTCTCGGACTGGGGACCGGCATCGCCTTCGACACCGTGCCCGAGGACCTGCGCGAGGCCTGCAGGGCCGGGCGTCTCAATCTCATCGAGGTCCCCCTCGAGGTCTCCTTCGCCTCCATCAGCCGCGAGGTCGGGGCCATGCTTCAGGCCACCGAGCCTGATATCGGTGCCGAGGGGGCGGGAGACGAGGAGACTCTGGTCCTGCAACAGCTGACGCGTGCAGCCGCCAAGGACAACCAGAGCGCGATCATGCGCGCCCTGGCCTCGATCCTCCGGGGCGAGGTGTCCCTGCGGGATGCCACGGGACGCACCGTGGTCGGTCCCTTCGGGCCGGAGGCGACGGGAATCGACGACGAGGTCGCCGAGTGCATCGACAGGATCCGTCCGGGAGGGATGCGAGGAGCCGGGGCGGTCGGCCTCGGCGACATGCGGCTGGTCGTCCGCCCGGTCGGCATCACCGGCGAGCCCGAGCGCTACCTGGCGACCGTTCAGCGCGAGACGCTCACGCGCGCTCAGACCCTGGGGGTCGATCTCGCCTGGTCGTTTCTGAATCTCATCGCCGAGTCCTCCAAGGCCTTCACCGGATGGCTCCTCCAGCTCGTGGGGGCCTCCACCCGGCATCTCCTGGCGGGTGACATCGCGCAGGGGCTGGCGCTGGCGGACCAGGTTCAGGAGCTCGTCCTCACACGCCTGCCGTCTCCGGAGCGGCGATCGGTGCCCGCTACCGGTGGTGGTCATCAGTGGCGGGTTGTCTGCCTCGAGGGTGGCAGTGCTGACGTTGCCGGGCTCTCCACAGTGCTGGCCCGCCTGCTCGTCGAGAGTCGGGGGGCTCCGGTGGGGGAGCAGCTTCTGTGGCGCACGGACCGGGGCGGGACCCGCCTGATGATCCTCGGTGAGGTCGAGCGCGTTCCCTCCCTTCTTGAGGACGGCAGTGTCACGCCCTGGACGGAGCGGATGCGGATCGGCGTCAGCGGTCCTGTCGGCGTCACTGATCTGCCGCGGGGCGCACAGCAGGCGCTGTCCGTCTGCACCGGAACTCGGCAGCTCGGACAGGCGGTGTGCTGGGAGACCTCGGGACTGCCGTCGGTCACGGACCTCCTGGACGAGGAGCGGGCCCAAGCCTTCGCCCGCGCTCGCCTCGGGGGCGTCGCCGATCAGCCCGAGCTGCTCGAGCTGTTGAGGATCTACCTCAGCGAGGCCGGGGCGGTGCAGCGCATCGCCGAGCGTCTGGGGGTGCATCGAAACTCCGTCCCCGCACGTCTTGTGCGCCTGAGGAGGGCACTAGGCGTCGACATCGAGGATGCCGAGCAGCGGGCGAATTTGTGGTTTGCGTTACATTTTTGGGCGGAGTGACGGCTTGTCATCTCGCACAAGGGTGACTTTTCCGCGTTTTGATGCGATTCCTTGAAGTGTGGAACGTGATGTTCGACATACTTGGTGGTGTGTGTTTACTATTACGCCGTCACCTAGGACCTTAGCCCGCGTTGTCGTAGCAGAACTTGTAGCGCATCGGGCGCCGGCGGCGATGTGGCCTGCGCCGGTCCTGCGTGAGCTTGGGCAGTATAGGCCCGAGCCGTCTCATTTCTTTCGACTCTCGAAACTTCTCACCTCGACACCGACGTCCCGCCGAATCCAAGAAGCAGAGTGATTCACATGAGCCTTCCTCTCCTCCAGAACTTTATCAACGGAAAATTTATTCCGGCAGCCACCGATGCCACGTTCGACGTCGTGGATCCTCGAACGGAACAGGTCGTAGCGCAGTGCCCGGTCTCGGGTTCCGCCGATGTCGACGCCGCCTACGACGCCGCCCTCAAGGCATTCGAGAGCTGGCGGCTGACAACGCCGGCGGAACGGCAGATGCTCCTGCTCCGGCTCGCCGACGCCCTGGAGGCCAACGCCGACCGTCTCGTCGAGGCTCAGCGCCGCAACACCGGTCAGCTCGCCGAGATGATCCGGGCGGAGGAAGTCGTGACAGGGGCCTCTCAGCTGCGGTTCTTCGCCGGGGCCGCCCGTCTCCAGTCGGGTGTCGCCTCGGGGGAGTACGCCGAGGGGCTGAACTCGCAGATTCGCCGCGAGCCCATCGGCGTCGTCGGGCAGATCGTTCCGTGGAACTACCCCTTCATGATGCTCATCTGGAAGGTCGGGCCCGCTCTGGCCGCAGGCAACACGGTGGTGCTCAAGCCGAGTGAGAACACGCCCGAGAGCGCTATCGTCTTCGCTGAGATCGCCAGTGAGATCCTCCCTCCCGGGGTCTTCAACCTGGTGCTCGGCACCGGCGAGACCGGGCGCCTCATGAGCGCTCATCCGGTGCCCGGGCTGGTTGCGCTCACGGGATCTGTGCGCGCAGGCTCGGATCTCGCCGAGCAGGCGGCCGGCAACGTGACCCGCGTTCACCTCGAGCTGGGAGGCAAGGCCCCCGCCGTCGTCTTCGCCGATGCCGACATCGAGGCGGCTGCCGAGGGCATCGCCGCCGCAGGGATATTCAACTCCGGGCAGGACTGCACCGCTGCCACCCGCGTCCTGGTCGAGGCCTCGGTGGCCAAGGAGTTCACCGACGCGCTGGTGCGTCACGCCGAGTCCTTGCGAACCGGCCCGATTCCCGAGGAGGAGGCGTTCTACGGACCCCTGAACAATGCCCGCCACTTCGCCTCCGTGCAGAAGATCGTCGAGGAGCGGCCCGCGCACTCCCACCTGCTGACCGGCGGCCACCGCGTCGGTGAGAGCGGCTACTACTACGCGCCCACCGTCATCTCAGGGCTCAAGCAGGATGACGCGCTCGTGCAGCAGGAGATCTTCGGGCCGGTCCTGACCGTTCAGGAGTTCTCCTCCGACGACGAGGCCCTGGCCCTGGCCAACGGTGTGGACTACGCCCTGTCCTCGTCCATCTGGACGACCGACCACCAGCGTGTCCTGCGATTCAGCAGGGACCTGGACTTCGGCTGCGTCTGGGTGAACTGCCACATCCCCCTCGTCGCGGAGATGCCGCACGGCGGCTTCAAACGGTCCGGCTACGGCAAGGACCTTTCCGTCTACGGCGTGGAGGACTACACACGTATCAAGCACGTCATGAGTGCCCTGTGACGCCCCGGAAGCGAACAGGAGGTCACCCCCATGCGCATTCTGACGGCCTTCACCAACTCGCTCGGCGGTCGAGACTCCTACCACCTAGGGGTGTCTCTCGCTGAAGCGTTCTCGTGCCCACTCGATCTCGTCACCGTCGTCAAGGGCGGCGGGGGACGCTACGTCCTTGACGTCACCGATCACGCCTTCCAGGACGTCGTCGCCACGCAGGTCGACGACTGGATGTCGGAGATCATGGAGGAGCATCGGCCCCGTGTGCCGGTGAACAAGTACCTGCGGTACAGCCTCTCCTTCCCCGAGGGCATCATCGCCTCGGCCGAGGAGCTCAAGGCCGACCTGCTCGTAGCCGGCGGAGGCCGTCACGGGGTCCTGGGGCGGGTGTCCCTCGGCTCCGTGGGGCAGACGCTGCTCAACTCCTCGACTGTTCCGGTCGCCCTGTCCCCGCGCGGCATGAGGCACGCCCCTCTCGACGGGCTCTCACGCATCACGGTCATGCTGGGCGAGTCCGGCAGGTGGAGGGGAGTGCTCAGTAAGGCCAGGACCTTCGCAGACAGAGCCGGTGTCCCGTTGCGTCTCGTCACGGTGGCCACCGGGGACTCACAGGACACCGCGGAGATCGAGAAGCGGACTGAGGCCCTGCTCGCCGAGGTGCGCCTGGATCTCACCGGGCTGGACGACCAGCGTGTCCAGATCGTTCACGCCCACTCCATGAGCGCCGCCGTGCTGGCCATGGAGTGGAGCAGGAATGAGCTGGCCTTCCTGGGGTCGGCGCGCCTGGCCCAGAGCGGGCGCCTGTTCCTGGGGCCGGACGCCAACAAGATCCTGCGGGTCCTGCCGGTGCCGCTCGTCGCCGTCCCGGCTGATCCGGCCGACGTCGGAGGTGGAACATGAGCGCCGCGACCACGAACTCTGGAGGCGGGCTGTCGAAGAAGGGACTGGCTGAGGGCTCTGTCGGCCTGCTCGGCGCCATCATCATCGGCGTGTCCTGCATCGCGCCTCCGTACACCCTCACCGGCGCACTGGGGCCGACCGCCTCAGAAGTGGGCGAACAGGTGCCGGCGATCTTCCTCGTCGGGTTCGTCCCGATGCTCCTGGTCGCCTTCGGATACCGAGAGCTCAATGCGGCGATGCCCGACTCGGGCACCTCCTTCACCTGGGGGACCCGCGCCTTCGGTCCGTGGATCGGGTGGATGAACGGATGGGGGCTGATCGTGGCCACCGTCGTCGTCCTGTCGAACCTCGCGGCCATCGCGGTCGACTTCTTCTACCTGTTGCTCGCACAGGTGACTCGCCGGCCCGCCATTGCGGATCTCTCCGACAACGTATGGGTCAACACCCTCACCTGCCTGGTCTTCATCACGCTGGCGACCTGGATCGCGTATCGCGACATGCAGACCACCCAGAAGCTCCAGTACTGGTTGGTGGGGTTTCAGCTGACGGTGTTCCTCGGCTTCGGCGCGGTGGCGATTTACCGCTACTTCACCGGCACCGCTGTCAATCCGACGCCCTTGAAGCTCGAATGGTTCAATCCCTTCGCCGTCGACTCGCTGGGGACCTTCGTGGCGGGCGTCTCCCTGTCCCTGTTCATCTACTGGGGCTGGGACGTGTCGCTGACGGTCAATGAGGAGGCCGACGACGCCAGCTCCACCCCGGGGCGCGCCGCCGTGCTCACCGTCATGACCATCGTCTCGGTGTACATGTTCGTCACGATCGGATCCATGATGTTCGCCGGCCTGGGGAAGGACGGGATAGGGCTGGGCAATCCTGCGATCCAGGACAATGTCTTCTTCGCCTTGGCCAGGCCGGTTCTGGGGCCGTTCGCGATCCTCCTGTCGACGGCGGTGCTGGTCTCGTCGGCGGCGTCCTTGCAGTCCACCTTCGTCTCTCCCGCCCGCACCCTCCTGTCGATGGGGTATTACGGAGCAATGCCGGAGAAGCTCGGTGAGATCTCTCCGCGCTTCCTGACTCCCGGGCGCGCAACAGTCGTCTCGGCGATCGCCGCCTCGACCTTTTACACGCTGCTGCGCTTCGTGTCCACCTCCGTCCTGTGGGACACGGTTCAGACCCTGGGGGCGATGATCGCCTTTTACTACGGGCTCACCGCCTTCGCCGCGGTGTGGTACTTTCGAGGACAGTGGTTCCGCTCGGTGAGGAACTTCTTCTTCATGCTGGTCTCGCCGGGGCTGGGGGGTCTCATCCTCTTCTCGCTCCTCGGCCTGACCTTGAAGGACTCCCTAGACCCGGAGTATGGGTCGGGATCGCAGGTCTTCGGCGTCGGTCTCGTCTTCGTCCTCACCCTCGCCCTCATTCTCCTGGGCGTGGTACTGATGCTTGTGCAGTATGTCCGAGCACCGGCCTTCTTCCGTGGGGAGGTGATCGCACGATCCGACGCTGTCACTGAGGAGATGAAGGTGGCGACTGTCTATGAAGACGGCGACGACGCCTACCCGCTCCGTGCTGCGTCGTGACCGCCGGTGAACCGGAGCGAACGCGCACACATGAAAACAGCTCCCTCCGCGCCAGGCCGGCGGAAGGAACTGAGAGGAAACACATTGTCATCGCATCGACGGACACAGCTGATCGATGCGCCGGTAATCAAACACACGATATGTGGACGCCAGGCCGGACCACGAAGGAGTGAGCAATGAGCATCAACATGGAGCGAGTCGCTGAGCTGACGGAGATCGAGTCCAAGCGCCTCAATGAACGGACCAAGGGGTCCGGCGACATGTACAACCGCGCGAGGAACAGCCTTTCCGGCGGAGTCGCCTCTTCATACCAGCTGCGCGAGCCCTGGCCCATTTACCTTGAACGGGGGCAGGGGCCGAAGGTCTGGGATGTTGACGGCAACGAGATGTGGGACTTCCACAACGGCTTCGGATCGATGCTTCAGGGGCATGCCCACCCGGTGATCGGAGAAGCCATTCAGGAGCGGTACGGCAAGGGCACCCACTTCGCCGCCCCGACCGAGGACGCCCTGGCGGTGGCGGAGAACCTCTCGAGCAGGTGGGGGCTGCCGAAGTGGCGCTACACGAACTCGGGCTCGGAGTCCACGATGGACGCGATCCGTATTGCACGCGCCTACACCGGTCGCGACACGGTCATGAAGATCTTCGGCTCCTACCACGGGCACCACGACACCGTCATGGTCTCGATCGGCGTCGAGTACGACAAGATCGGTGACCGTGACAACCTGGCCTCGCTGCCCTACGGAGGCGGCATTCCCGACGCCACCGTCCAGATGACGGTGCCGGTTCCCTTCAACGATGCCGAGGCCATGGAGCGCCGCATCATCCGGCTGACCGATGAGGGGCGTAAGCCCGCCTGCGTCATCATGGAGCCGGCCATGATGAACCTGGGCGTCGTGCTGCCGGAACCGGGATATCTGGAGCAGGTCCGCGAGATCACCCGGCGACACGGCGTCGTCCTGATCTTCGATGAGGTCAAGACCGGCCTGTGCATCGGTCCGGGCGGCGCCACCCAGCGCTTCGGAGTGACTCCCGACCTGGTGACCATGGCCAAGGCCCTGGGTGGCGGTCTGCCCTCGGGCGCCATCGGAGGCACCGAGGAAGTCATGTCCGTGGTGGAGGACCACACCGTCTTCCAGGTCGGCACCTACAACGGCAACCCCCTGGTGATGGCCGCAGTGCGGGCCAACCTCGAGAAGGTCCTCAACCCGGAGGCATACGCCCACCTCGACCACCTCAACGATCGCATTCTCGCGGGTTGCACGGAGGTCATTGAGCGCTACAACCTTCCGGGCTACGCGGTGGGCGTCGGCGGCAAGGGGTGCGTCACCTTCTCCCCCAAGAAGGTCGTCGACTACGAGTCCTTCAAGGAGCACCAGAACGCGGAGCTGTCCGAGCTCGCGTGGCTGTTCAACATGAACCGGGGGATCTTCATGACTCCGGGCCGCGAGGAGGAGTGGACCCTGTCAGTGACCCACACGGACGAGGCGATCGACGCCTACGTCAGCTGCTTCGAGGAGCTTGCTGAGGCGATCACCTCCAAGTGACGTCAGCACTCTCTGATCTCATGGGGGCCACCGAAGACGTCGGTGGCCCCCATGAATCGTGTCCTGCCCGCGGTGGCGCTCGGTGGCACTCAGCGGCGTTTCCAGGCGCGGATCCTCGTGCGGAAGGAGGTGAAGGGCGCCACCGTGTTGATATGCACCCACGTGGCCACCGGCCAGGCCGACGGCGTCGAGGAGGCCCACGCCCGCTGCCCGGAGGTGAAGAGCTCCTCCCGACTCAGCGATGCCACGAGGGCGACGACGTCGTCGCCCCGGTTCCGAAAGGCCTCCTGAAGCCGGGGCAGGGAGGCGTCACGCCACTGCTCGTAGAAGGCGCTGTAGAGATCGCCGAGTCGGTTCCACCGGTACCCGGGAGCGGGCGTGACCACCTCGCGTCCGGCCTGCTCATCGCGCTCCCAGCCCAGCAGCAGTCCCATCCACCCCAGCTGGTAGGCGAGCATCTGCGCCGGCGTGCGGTCCACCCCGTCCTTGAGCGTGTGGAGTTCGGAGGCGGGGACGTCGTCGAACTCGGCGATGAACAGCTCAGCGCGCTTGCGGATCTCCGCGATGAGCTCCTCACCGGAGGCGTAGTCCTTCACGGCGGTCTCCTTCTTCGTCCTCGCTGGCCCGCCGGTGGCACTCGGAGGCGTGCGATCGTAGGTTAACCCTCGCGGTCGTGCCCTTAACCTACTGTGCTGTCTCCTCACTTCTGAGACATTTGGGTGTCATGACTTCTGAGACACTGATTGGGGTTATGACCTGTGAGACGTTCGGGGGCGTCGGGGTGGGAGCGGGATGAGTCTGTAGGGCGGTTTCTTGGTGTCGATGGTGGAGCGGTTGCCTTGCTGCCTCTGGGTGGGTTGGGGCCAGGGCAGGGACACGAAGCGGCGTCCGTCGGGGTCGTAGAGGTCCAGGCGCGTGGTGTACTCGATCAGGGTGACCTCGACGCCGCGCATGGTCTGGCCCAGTGACAGTGCACGGTCCTTGTAGGACACGCACCCGTTGGACATCACGGTGCGTCGGGCGCGGTCCACGGCCTGGTCGGGATCGGCGGGGTCGGGCAGGCTGATGGGGCCGCCGCCGGCTGGTAGGCGCTCCAGGTCGATGGGGGCTGGGCTGGCCAGCGCCCTGGGGGTCTGAGCCCATACCCTCAGCGGGGTCAGTGCGACGCCGTGGCCCTGGTGCTGGCGCTCGGTGTTGTAGTAGCTGGTGAAGCGGTCCAGCTCGGCGTTGAGCTCCTCAAGGGTGCTGGCCGGGTGGGCGCGCAGCCAGGCGGCTGCCGGCTGGTGGGAGCGCTCGACCTTGCCCTGGGTCTGAGGGTGGCCCACCCGCCCGCTGATGGGACGCACCCCCAGGGATGCCAGCCACTTCTCGGTGGCTCCCGGGCCAGTGATACGGCTGGTGTTGAACGCCAGTGCGTTGTCCGACAGGATCGCCGCCGGGCGCCCCCAGGTGGCGAAGGCCTCCTCAAGGACCATGCGGGTGCCTGCCACGCTCTCACCGCCCCAGCAGGCCCTCAGGGCGGTGATGACCCGCGAGCAGTCGTCAACGACCTGGTAGACGGTCACCAGATGGTCCTCCAGGTGCCATTGGAAGCCGTCGATCTGCCACAGCTCGTTGGCCGCGCTGCGGGTGAAGCGCTTGTACGACGTCCTGGGCCGCTTGCGCGGGGCGGGGACCACCAGGCCGGCTCTGCGTAGGCTGCGGGCGATCGTCGCGCGCGAGGGAGCCGGAACGCTGGCGCCCTGGCTCATCACCCACCACACCGAGGCCGGACCCGCCTCCCGGCCGGCGGCGAGCAGGTCGGCGCGAACCTGGGCGATGCGCTCATCAGTGCCCTGGTCCCACACCCGCGCCGGGTGGCGCGGGGCCCGTGAACGCGGTGTCAGCGCGGCAGCCAGGCCCTCGTGCTCAGCGCGTCGGCGTATCCGGTAGAACGAGGCCCGCGAGATACCCACCTGAGCGCAGAACTCCTCCACGCTCATCCCACTGGTCCTGGAGTCAAAACCTATGACCTGCTCACGCCGAGACGGCGAAATCGAGTTACCCATAACCCCAGGCAACCCACCCCACCAGTGTCTCAGATGTCATGACATCCGAAACTCTCAGAAGTCATG
>ERZ772921.525-NODE-525-length-23455-cov-4.619530_pt1 | contig 23455 bp, 17 predicted proteins | sample MGYA00512117_ERZ772921 | MGnify/ENA primary metagenome ERZ772921 (study PRJEB29015, sample SAMEA2737944) | human oral metagenome | biome: human oral; feature: human-associated habitat; material: dental | place: China | collected 2150 ...
TCAGTAACAAAAAAGTGTCGTACTTATACGGCTTTTGGCGTTTCGCAAACGCCTAAAGTATTAAATTAGCAAAAAGGAGATAAAGAATTATGTTAAAAGAAGGAATAAGAGGAAGTATAGAAACTGTTGCAACAAATGAGAAAACAGCCAAGGCTTTAGGCAGCGGCGGTTTGGATGTTTTTGCAACTCCTATGATGATTTCGCTTATGGAAGAGACTTGTTTTAAGAGTGTAGACTCTGAGCTTGAAGCGGAAAATACAACAGTGGGTATAGAAGTTAATATAAAGCATCTTGCAGCAACTCCGGTCGGCATGAAAGTAAGATGTGAGTCAGAGCTTATAAAAATTGATAACAGAGCATTGACCTTTACCGTAAAAGCCTATGATGAGAAGGGGCTTATCGGAGAGGGAGTACATCAGAGATTTATAGTACAAAGAGAGAAGTTTCAAAAAAAGGCAGATGAGAAGCTTATGTAATCAAGAGCCCTCCAACCTTGTATTTCAATCATACTTGTCCGCTCCTTGGTATAATAAAAAGTTATTGGATATCATACATAGGGCGGACTTATGTTCAAACAGTCCTCATCATCTTTAGTTATTAAACAGGCGAATTATAAAAGTCGGCATTAACCTAATATAATTATTACAATAAGGCTTATTGATAGAGATATATTGTAAAATTTACTTGGTATCAGAAAAAAAGTATGTTATAATAGATGGGCTTTAAGTTCGGTTGTAGTAGTTAAATTATGATTGAAACACAGCAAAATTTATAATTTTAAGGCGGCTACTATAAATAAAGGCTTTGTAATATATTTTAATAATAATTCCTAACACAAATCCATCTAAAAGATGTTTGCCACGCAAATGCCCTTTTAAAGCCTTATTCTATGGGGCTTGTAAGGGGTAGGGTTTAGAAATAATAACCCCGATAAGGGGACGGAAACATAGAGAATGCTAGAGTTAAGGCAGATGCTATGAAGTTTAGAAATAATAACCCCGATAAGGGGACGGAAACATTAATAGTATATGTATATTATGTAATTTTATAAGAGTTTAGAAATAATAACCCCGATAAGGGGACGGAAACGATAAAAATATTTATCTCTCAATCTATCACTTAAGTTTAGAAATAATAACCCCGATAAGGGGACGGAAACAATCTCATTACAGGTGATTTAGAGAAGACTAAAGATTGTTTAGAAATAATAACCCCGATAAGGGGACGGAAACGAGTTAATTCCTAATGATAAAGATTACGGATTTACTGTTTAGAAATAATAACCCCGATAAGGGGACGGAAACTTTCGATATATGTATATTTATTTTACTACAGATAAATAGTTTAGAAATAATAACCCCGATAAGGGGACGGAAACGATTACTTCGTAACATTCTCTATTAAGAATACTAAGTGTTTAGAAATAATAACCCCGATAAGGGGACGGAAACCTTTAGACCATGATAATTCTAAATTCATTATAGATGTTTAGAAATAATAACCCCGATAAGGGGACGGAAACGTATCTCCTTCAGCATTGTCTTCGCCTTCTGTAGTATCGTTTAGAAATAATAACCCCGATAAGGGGACGGAAACCCTGGCTTAGCATATTTCTGTAGATCTGCTAATATAGCGTTTAGAAATAATAACCCCGATAAGGGGACGGAAACAAAGAGATAACACGGAGAAATTCTATATTATTCCTAATAGTTTAGAAATAATAACCCCGATAAGGGGACGGAAACTTCTTTATATTTTTTCTTATGTATTTCATTAGATTAAAGTTTAGAAATAATAACCCCGATAAGGGGACGGAAACGAAAACCTTACAAAAGGACTGTATAAAGTATTTATCGTTTAGAAATAATAACCCCGATAAGGGGACGGAAACGCTTGATAGCTTCACCTATCAGTGTGGATATTACTGTTTAGAAATAATAACCCCGATAAGGGGACGGAAACTATCTTTAACTAGGTCTTACATATTATTTATTTTTGTTTAGAAATAATAACCCCGATAAGGGGACGGAAACAGCTTATGCTATATAAAATAAAGAAAGGGGGATTATAGTTTAGAAATAATAACCCCGATAAGGGGACGGAAACCATTACCTAATGATATCCAACCGGTGAATTTTACGTTTAGAAATAATAACCCCGATAAGGGGACGGAAACATTCCCTCGGATATTTCTTCAGTAGAATTATCAACGTTTAGAAATAATAACCCCGATAAGGGGACGGAAACACATTTAGAGCTATGGGTAGAGGAGCTTATGCTAATGTTTAGAAATAATAACCCCGATAAGGGGACGGAAACTTTCTACCTCTCTTTTCCGCTTACGGCTTATATTTGTTTAGAAATAATAACCCCGATAAGGGGACGGAAACAATTTCAGGTAAATGTTTCCATTCTCTTTCCTTATTTCCGTTTAGAAATAATAACCCCGATAAGGGGACGGAAACTCTCTTTCCTTATTTCCATTGATTTACTCTCCCTTGTTTAGAAATAATAACCCCGATAAGGGGACGGAAACTCCAAACCAACCTCAGTACCCTTATAGTCTTTTATGGTTTAGAAATAATAACCCCGATAAGGGGACGGAAACTCTCTGTTGTATCATTTTAATTAGTGACTCGTTCATGTTTAGAAATAATAACCCCGATAAGGGGACGGAAACAATGTAATGGGAACATTGTTTGGTAATCTTTCATCTACGTTTAGAAATAATAACCCCGATAAGGGGACGGAAACTATTATCAGAAGATGTCGAGAGAGATTTGGAATATAGTTTAGAAATAATAACCCCGATAAGGGGACGGAAACGGTATAGCTTTCAAGTTTACATCCCCCGGAAATGCCGTTTAGAAATAATAACCCCGATAAGGGGACGGAAACGTATCAATTAACTCATTCTTATCCATAACTTCAGTTTAGAAATAATAACCCCGATAAGGGGACGGAAACGGATTACCTCCCATTGGTTGTGGCATTCCACCCATCATGTTTAGAAATAATAACCCCGATAAGGGGACGGAAACAGCAGACCCAGACCCAGAAGATGAACCCATTAATTCTGTTTAGAAATAATAACCCCGATAAGGGGACGGAAACGCTGTCTATGGAAATTCCAATCCATTCAGGGTATTAAGGTTTAGAAATAATAACCCCGATAAGGGGACGGAAACTGGAGGTGGAGACTCAGGAGAAGAGGCTCTATTAGTTTAGAAATAATAACCCCGATAAGGGGACGGAAACGATTTAAGAGAGAATATAACAGATTTCAAAGTATTGTTTAGAAATAATAACCCCGATAAGGGGACGGAAACCTTTACTGGCGGGTGGCAAACAAGGAGCATTTTGTTTAGAAATAATAACCCCGATAAGGGGACGGAAACACACTCTCGGCATTAGTATATACATCCGTTTCTTCTAGTTTAGAAATAATAACCCCGATAAGGGGACGGAAACAAATGTGCCTGTTTTAGCAGGCTGTATTAACAGAATGTTTAGAAATAATAACCCCGATAAGGGGACGGAAACCTTACTGTAGACTTCACATAAAGCCTTGAAGAGTATCGTTTAGAAATAATAACCCCGATAAGGGGACGGAAACGATGTTAATATTAACCAATCCGGTTTCTTTATAATTAAGTTTAGAAATAATAACCCCGATAAGGGGACGGAAACACAGATGTTTCTACAGGAACCAGTTCAGATTTTATGAGTTTAGAAATAATAACCCCGATAAGGGGACGGAAACCCCTTGAATCCAGAGTTTCTACGAAGGGCTTCTTGAAAGTTTAGAAATAATAACCCCGATAAGGGGACAGTGAGTAAATATATCTTAGTGTTACATTACTTGTACTGAAAATCTTTTATGCTTAATATGCTACAGGTAATCATTAGAGTGTGGGCGATGAACTTTTTTGCAACTCAATCTTTTTAGCGCTTAGCCCTTTTGATAAAGCAAGGTACAAATTTCACAGGCGAGGACTGTTTGAGCGTCAGCTCGCCCGGTTTTTGGCGAGCAAGCGAGTTCCGCAGCCTGTGTAAAATTTGTCGAAGCTTTGAGAAAGGGCTGCGAGTAAGATTGAGTTGCAAAAAGAGTTCATCCTAAACCCAAGCAAAAATCGTTCATCCTATACCCAAGCAATATCAGGAAACAAAAATCGTTTTCCTGATATATATTTATTTTTTATTGCTTTTTAATAATAATTGTGTTATAGTTTTCCATGTGTGGAATATAGAGATTAAAACAGGGGAGTTAGTTTACCCTTAAACAATAATCGAGCTATAATAATAGTGGAGTTTCCATGCAAATATTTTTTTGACCACCCATAAGGGTTAAGGCCATACGGACAGCCGGGTCAACTGCCGATTGGCAACTTTAGTTGCCTTATTGATTGAGTTAAAAGCTCGAATTTTATAAGTTGGTTACTTTATAAACCATAGTGCCAAAAGGCACATCAACTTGTGAAACGGTCAATAAGAGTAGTAAAAGTAAAATGTTTGCTATATAGACTCTCATACTATTATTATCACAACTTTTATTAGTTGTGAGTTTATATATGTTTATGACCGCAAGCAAGTGTGAAAGCACTTGCTTTTTTAGTGCAAAAGCCTGGTGTAACAACCCTTAAGCTTATGCATAAAATAAAACACTAAAACTTGGAGGCGGCTATGGATCAGAGCAGAGCACCAATACATGAAGCATTGGAGAAATTTAGAAAAAAAAGGGTAGTACCCTTTGATGTGCCGGGGCATAAAAGAGGCAGAGGCAACAAAGAATTAAAAGACTTTTTGGGAGAGACCTGTGTAGGCATAGATGTAAACTCTATGAAACCGCTTGATAACCTTTGCCATCCGGTATCTGTAATAAAAGAAGCGGAACAACTGGCAGCGGAGGCATTTGGGGCGGCACATGCCTTCCTGATGGTGGGCGGTACAACCTCGGCAGTGCAAAGCATGTTACTTGCCGTATGTAAAAGGGGAGATAAGATAATACTTCCGAGAAATGTACACCGTTCGGTTATAAATGCCATGGTACTTTGCGGTGCCGTACCTGTATATGTCAATCCGGATGTAGACCAAAAGCTTGGAATAGCCTTGGGCATGAAGGTCTCACAGGTGGAAGAGGCAATCAAAGAAAACCCCGATGCGGTGGCAATATTTGTAAATAACCCTACCTATTACGGTATATGCTCGGACATAAGATCCATAGTAAAACTTGCACATGACAATGATATGTATGTGCTTGCAGATGAAGCACACGGAACACACTTTTATTTCGGAGAGAATTTACCTATAGATGCAATAAGTGCAGGTGCGGATATGGCAGCGGTGAGTATGCACAAATCCGGTGGCAGTCTTACACAAAGCTCCATACTTTTGATAGGTAAGGAAATGCATGAGGGCTATGTAAGACAGATCATTAACCTTACACAAACCACAAGTGCATCATATTTGCTTTTATCAAGCCTTGATATATCGAGAAGAAACCTTGCACTGCGTGGAAAGGAAATATTTGCACAGGTAATGGATCTGGCTGAGTATGCCAGAAAAGAGATATCGAATATCGGAGGTTATTATGCCTATTCTTCTGACATGATCAACCACGACAGCATATATGATTTTGATAAAACCAAACTTTCTATTTATACATTAGATATAGGACTTGCAGGCATAGAGGTGTATGACAAACTTAGAGATGAGTACGATATACAGATAGAATTCGGAGACATGGGCAATATCTTAGCCTACCTTTCAATAGGTGACAGAAAACAGGACATAGAAAGACTGGCAAGTTCCCTTGCTGAGATAAAGAGGCTTAACAGCAGAGGAAAGGAAGGGCTTATGCCTCACGAGTACATAAGTCCGGAACTGGCGGTATCCCCACAGGCGGCATTCTATGCGGATAAGGAGCAGCTGGATTTACAGGAAACATCAGGCAGGATCTGCTCGGAATTTCTTATGTGTTATCCGCCGGGGATTCCTATACTTGCACCCGGAGAGATGATTACTGATAGAATACTTGACTATATTATATATGCCAAGGAAAAGGGTTGTTCAATCACAGGACCGGAAGATCCTGATATTAATAAATTAAATGTATTAAAGTTACCTATACAAATGTTTTAGAAGGAGGTAGATTATGGAATTATGGTTTGCGGAAAGGCATACTCAAAATGTAAAATTTTCTATTAGAGTAGATAGGCAGTTGTATAGCGGTCAAAGCGATTATCAAAGAATAGATATATTTGAATCAAAGGAATTCGGAAGATTTTTAACACTGGACGGCTTTATGATGCTGACAGAAAAAGATGAATTTATATATCATGAAATGATTACCCATGTACCTATGGCGGTGCATCCTAATGTTGAGAAGGTATTGGTAATAGGAGGCGGAGACGGCGGAGTAGTAAGAGAACTTTGCAAATACCGTGATATCAAGCATATAGACTTGGTAGAAGTCGATCCCTTGGTCGTAGAAGTTTGCAGAGAGTATCTACCTTCCGTAGCTTGCAGGCTTGACGATGAGAGAGTGCATATAAGACATGATGACGGACTTAGATTCTTACGCTCCGTAGAAAATGAGTATGACTTAATTATAGCCGATACCACAGATCCTTTCGGACCGAGCGAGGGGCTTTTTACCAAAGAATTCTACGGAAGCTGCTACAAGGCGCTTAAAGAGGACGGAATAATGATGAACCAGCATGAAAGCCCCTTCTATGAAGAAGATGCCATTACCACACAGAAGATACATCAGCGTATCATATCAAGCTTTCCGATAAGCAAGGTATATCAGGCTCATGTACCAAGCTATGCTACCGGACACTGGCTGTTCGGCTTTGCCTCAAAGGTCTACCATCCGGTAAGAAATCTGGACTCTGTAAGCTGGAATATGAAAGGCATCAGCACAAGATACTATACAACGAATTTGCACAGCGGTTCATTTACCTTACCATACTATGTAGAGGAGTTACTTAAAAATGTTGAATAATAATATAGAAACTTTTATAGCCTGTGATAAGCCTTATGAAGAAGCCGATATAGTTATATTCGGAGCTCCTTTTGACTCTACCACCTCTTTTAGACCGGGGACAAGATTTGCTTCCAAGGCTATAAGGGGGGAAAGTTTCGGTCTGGAAACCTACAGCCCTTATCAGGATAAGGATCTGACCGAGATAGCGGTTTTTGACAGCGGAGACTTGGAGCTTTGCTTTGGAGACAGCGAAAAGGCACTTGCAGGGATAGAAGAAAGAGCGGATATTATATTAAATGATAAAAAAATCCCTCTGATGATAGGCGGAGAGCATTTGGTAAGCCTTGGAGCGGTAAGGGCGGCTTATAAGAAGTATCCGGATCTGCATTTGATACAATTTGATGCACATACCGACCTTAGAGAGGATTACCTGGGTGCAAAACTCTCACACGCCAGTGTAATAAGAAGATGTCATGACTTTTTGGGAGACGGGCGCATACACCAGTTCGGGATACGCTCAGGAGAAAAAGTGGAGTTTGAATGGGCTAAGGAGCATACAGATCTCCATAGATTTAACTTAAGCAAACTTGAGAGCAGTTTAAGCCGTATAAGAGGCAGTAAGGTATACTTTACCATAGATTTGGATGTACTCGATCCTTCGGTATTCCCCGGTACCGGTACACCGGAGGCAGGCGGCATAAGCTTTCTTGAACTTTTAGAAGGCATAAGATTGGTTGCGGAGTATACTGATATAATTGCCTGTGATGTAAATGAATTAAGCCCCATATATGACCAGTCAGGTGCGTCAACAGCCACCGCCTGCAAGGTTATAAGGGAACTTTTGTTGGCGATATAAGCCAAATTAAGATAAGGAGAAAAGTATGTCAAGAGTATTAATAATAGGTTGTGGAGGAGTTGCAAGCGTAGCGGTACATAAGTGCTGCCAGAACTCGGAAATATTTACGGATATATGTATTGCAAGTCGTACAGTATCAAAGTGCGATAAATTAAAAAGTGAATTGGAAGGAAAGACTAAGACCAATATAAGCACAGCAAGTCTTAATGCCGACAATGTAGACGAGATAGTTAAGCTTATAGAAAGCTACAAGCCTGATTTGGTGCTTAATCTTGCACTTCCGTATCAGGATCTTACTATTATGGAAGCCTGCCTTAAAACCAAGGTTGATTATGTAGATACCGCAAACTATGAGCCGGAAGACACCGCAAAGTTTGAGTACAGTTGGCAGTGGGCATACAGAGAAAGATTTGAAAAGGCAGGAATTACTGCACTTTTGGGAAGCGGATTCGATCCGGGAGTTACAAGTGTGTTCTCAGCCTATGCTATGAAGCATTATTTTGATGAAATCAATTATATTGATATATTGGACTGCAATGGTGGTGATCACGGCTATCCTTTTGCTACAAACTTTAACCCTGAAATCAATATAAGAGAAGTAAGTGCCAAGGGTAGTTACTGGGAAGATGGCAAGTGGGTTGAGACCGAGCCTATGGAAATCAAGCGTGTGTATGACTTCCCGCAGGTCGGAATAAAGGATATGTACCTTTTACACCATGAGGAGCTTGAGTCATTGGCACTTAATATAAAGGGAATCAAGAGAATAAGATTCTTTATGACCTTCGGACAAAGTTACCTTACCCATCTTAAATGCTTGGAAAATGTAGGGATGACCTCCATAGAGCCTATAGAGTTTGAAGGAAAGCAAATAGTTCCGCTACAGTTTTTAAAGGCTGTACTTCCGGATCCTTCTTCACTCGGTCCAAGAACCAAGGGTAAGACCAATATAGGCTGTATCTTTAGAGGTAAAAAAGATGGCAAGGAAAAGAATCTCTACATATATAATGTCTGCGATCACGAGGCCTGCTACAAGGAAGTAGGCTCACAGGCGGTTGCTTATACTACCGGTGTACCTGCAATGATAGGTGCAATGATGCTTTTGACCAAGACTTGGGATAAAAAGGGTGTATTTAATATAGAAGAGTTTGATCCGGATCCTTTCATGGAAGCACTTAATAAGTGGGGGCTTCCTTGGGTTGTAGAGGAAAATCCTAAATTGGTAGACTAAAATGGCAAGTATATATGATATAAACACACCTGCCTTTGTAGTTGATTTGGATAAACTTAAAACTAATCTTTGCCTATTAAAATCAATTAAGGAAGAAACAAAGGCTAAGATACTTTTGGCACAAAAGGCATATTCCTGCTTTTATACCTATCCTTTGATAGCCGAATACCTTGACGGAACAACTGCCAGTGGTATATATGAAGCAAGGCTTGGCTATGAGGAATTCAAAAAAGAAGTACATATTTTCTCACCTGCATATAAGGCTAAAGATATGGAGGAAATAGTTAAAATAGCAAAACATATAGTATTTAACTCCTTCTCTCAACTGGCTTTATACGCAAGGCTTGCCAAGAAAAATAATTGCAAGATATTTCTTAGGATAAATCCGGAGTGTTCCACACAGACGGAGCATGAAATCTACGATCCTTGCAGTAGGGGATCAAGACTTGGTGTAAGGATAGCCGAGTTTGAAAAGGTACTTGAAAGTAAAGAGGGTAGGGAACTTTATTCCATGCTTGACGGATTGCATTTTCATACTCTGTGTGAGCAAAACTCGGATGATCTGCATACTACCTTGCAGGCGGTGGAACAAAAGTTTGGAAAATATTTACCCGACATGAGGTGGCTTAACTTTGGCGGAGGACATCATATCACAAGAAAAGACTATGATGTGGAACTTCTTAAAAAGTGCATAGCTAAAATGAGGGATAAGTATGGGCTAAGTATATACCTTGAGCCGGGAGAGGCGGTAGTCTTAAATGCCGGCTACCTTGTAGCTACGGTGATAGATGTGGTCGAAGCTGACATTCCGGTCGCAATACTGGATACCTCGGCTGCCTGCCATATGCCCGATGTTATAGAAATGCCTTACAGACCTCCGCTTAAAGACTCTGCCCTGCCGCATGAGAAAGAATATACTTACAGACTTGCAGGACCCACCTGTCTTGCCGGTGATGTTATAGGAGAATATTCATTTGATAAAGCTCTTAAAGTAGGAGATAGGCTTATATTTGAAGATATGGCACTGTATACAATGGTTAAGACCAATACCTTTAACGGAATGCCGCTACCTGACATAACTGTTATGGAAAAGGGTGAGTGCAGTCTTATAAAAAGTTTCTCTTATGATGACTTTAAGATGAGACTTAGTTAATGTTTACTGTTACAGATATTAAACATAGCTTTAAGATAAATAAGGGGCTGTCGCTTATGCGACAGCCCCCTTTATTATTGAAGATAACAAAACAATAATTTCTTAGTCCGATAAGCCTTATGCTTTAATCACTAACTAAATAATTTTTGTTAAAAATTACGGTATAAGGAGACGAAAATATCATCAAGTTTAACGGCAATCTCGCCTCATATCTAAGCTGTTTGATATTGTGTTCGACTTATCTTAATTTGACAAGCCTTATTTCAGTAACTGCTCCGTTTTGTACCGTAAGATCCAAACTCATACTTTCATTTGTATCATAAAAATTTATGAAATCCTGCTTTGTACAATCCACAGCAGGAGCCAATTTGAATTTTGTTTTGTAGCGAGTGTTACTTGTAAGAGTATAGCTTACCGATTTATGACCGATATACTGTTCGTCATAATATCCATACATATCTGCGTTTATTGAAATTGTATTTCCGCTTATACTAAAAAAATCCGCTCCGTTATTTTCAAAAAAGAAGTTGTAAGTTCCGTTATTCACATTACTGCTATTTGTCCCGGATCTTATCCATTTGCCGCTATAATCTACCTGATACCCGTCCGGCGTAGTTGTAGAGGTGAGCATAGCACCATCGGAACCGAGATAATAATCACCTATCCACTTATTTGCGACCATACAGCCGCTACCGTTAAAATAATACCATTTATAATCATAATCTTGGAACCAGTCATTTGTTATTATGTAGCCGTCTCCTTTAGCATAATACCATTTGGAATCGAAATCAATAAACCAACAACCCGCATAGTATGAACCATCGTCAAATTCATACCTCCAACCTTTGCCATCCTGTCTCCAATGTCCCGTACCCGGATCGTCCGTATGAGGTTCTGCATATGAACTTATAGCCATAGCAGATATTGCAATTGCAAATGATAAAGTAAATAATAATTTTTTCATAACAAACCTCCTTTGATGTAGAATAATTTAATTTATAAAATATTTTTATTTCAAGCTGATTCTAGCATTTTAGGTATGAGAAATATATTATTCAATGAATAATCTTTTGCTAAAATAGCCAATATTATTCAAAGAATAAGAACATATTGCATAAAAACAGAGTATGATTTTTATGCAAATAGACAAAGAAATATTTATTAATAAGTTGACTAAATAAGGAAGATAATTTATAATATACAAAACCTATAAACACTATATATTAATAGGTTTATAAAGACTTGGATAAATTGTGCTAAGAGGAGTAAGATATGAGTAAGAAAGAAAACTATGCAAGTGATCATAGACACAGGGCTATAATAGGCTTTGATGAAAACGGTATACCGAGAGTGCTAAAACCTGTGGAAGGACATACACATACTCATACTGATGAGGACGGACACGAGTATGAACATAGCCATGAAGAGGCATTTACCGAAGACTATATAAAGGCTGTAAGTGCTTACAGAAAGACATTCCCCTCTAAGCAGGAGGTGCTTGAGAATACTCCGGATCCTGCTGTAAGAGAGATGATGCTTCGCATGGAACAGCTCGGTATAGATACAACATTTGACAGATTTGACAAGCAACAACCTCAATGTGCTTTCGGAATGACGGGTGTGTGCTGTAAAATCTGTAATATGGGACCTTGTAAAGTTACTCCCAAAAGCCCGAAGGGTATCTGCGGTGCGGATGCGGATCTTATAGTAGCAAGAAATCTTCTTAGAAGTGCAGCTGCCGGTGTGGCTCAGCACGGTATGCACGGAAGAGAGATAATACTTAATCTGAAATGGGCGGCACAGGGTAAGCTTAAAGTTTCGATAGATGGAGAACAAAAGATCAGGGCAATGGCTAAGGCTTTTAATATACCTACAAGACACAGGCAATTGAAGAACATAGCTATAGACCTTGCAGATGTGTTGCTTGAGGATATGTCAAGAACTGAACCGGATACATTTAAGACTATAGAAGCCTGTGCCAATGAAGAAAGAAAAAAGGTTTGGAAAGATTTGGATATAATACCTATAAGTGCTTACCATGAAGTATTTGAGGCGTATCATAAAACCGGAGTGGGTACGGACGGAGATTGGGAATCTACCATGAAACAATTTTTGCGTTGCGGTTTGGCATTTACTTTTTCAGGAGTGGTAGCTACTTCTATTGCGACCGACTGCTTTCTGGGAGTGGGAGACAGAGTTACCTCCAAGGTCAATGTGGGAGCATTAAAAAAAGGATATGTAAATATAGCGGTACATGGACATTTGCCCATGCTTGTAAGAGAAATAGTTAAGACCGGACAGTCAAAGAGGTATGTAGAATTGGCGAAGTCAAAAGGAGCCAAGGGCATATGTTTTTACGGTATATGCTGTTCGGGACTTTCCGCCATGTATAGATATGACGGCGTGATACCTTTGTCCAATGCAGTGGGAGCGGAGCTTGTACTTGGAACAGGAGCTTTGGATCTTTGGGTGGCGGATGTTCAGGATGTATTTCCTGCAATCATGGATGTTGCAAGATGTTTTAGAACAACAGTGGTAACAACCAGTGATTCGGCAAGGCTTCCCGGGGCTGAGCATATAGGTTACGATCATCACCATTCTAATATAGAAGAAACTAAAGAAATTGCTCAAAAAATCATAGAAAGAGCTATAGAAAGTTATGAGAGCAGAAAGGGTATACCGGTATTCATACCGCAGTATGAGGTGGATGCGGAAGTAGGTTTTTCCTTTGAATACCTTTCAAAGTACTACGGAAGTATGCAACCGCTTGCAGATGCACTAAAAAGCGGAACTATAAGAGGAATAGTTAATCTTGTAGGCTGCAATAACCCCAGAGTTACCTATGAGAAGGCTATTATTGATGTGGCTGATGTGCTCTTGAAAAATAATATTTTGATTTTGACTAACGGCTGTGCCTCTTTTCCTCTATTAAAGATGGGGTATTGCCAAACAAGTGAACTTGCATACTCAAAGTGTGGCGACAGTTTAAGAAAATTCCTTGAAAAAGACAATATGCCACCTGTTATGCATGTGGGTGAATGTATAGATAATACCCGTTCTTCAGCTATTTTCGGAGCAATAGCCGCTTTACACGGTAAGGACTTAAAAGATATGCCCTATGCTTTTTCGTCTCCGGAATGGTCTAATGAAAAAGGTATCAATGCAGCTTTGGGTTTCAGGTTGCATGGACTTAATTCTTATCACTGTGTGGAAGCACCTATACACGGTTCACCGAAAACAGTGGAGTTTTTAAAAGAAAGTACAAGAAAGACCTTGGGTTCCGTTATGTATGTGGATGTTGATCCTAAGTCGCTTGGTGAAAAGATAGTTGAGGATATAAAAGAAAAAAGAAGGAAACTTTCATGGGTTGAATAGTTTAGATGTAATAAAAGGCGACAGCCTCCTAGTTTGAATACAGGAGGCTGTCGTTTTTATTTGTAAAGCATATAGACTAAAATTTATATACTGAAAATTATTTCGATCAAGGTGTATTTAGAAGCTGTAGCAATACAAGCTGAATTTATATATTAAAAAAATAATTTAGGACAACCGAAATAAAAAACTCTTTAAATAGGGCATATAGCATAAAAAACAGCCTGTCTTCTTGTGCAATATGTTCTTATTCAATGAATACTATTTTGTTTTTTTACAAAAAAGTATTCATCGGATAATATATTTTCTTGATTTTTTGCTGTAGTATGTGGACAAGGAAATAACAAAACTTAATTTAGCTTAAGTTTATTAGAAGCAGAGAAAACTAAAAAGGACTAAGAGGCTGTGTTAAGGAAAGAAGTTATATTCTTAAATTATAAGCAAAAGCATTATTGAACAAAGAAAGGAGTTAGTATATGAAAGGAAAAAGTCTAATCCGTAACAGCTTTGCAGTACTTGGCATTGCAGTCGGTTTAATACTTATAAGTGCAATACCGGCACATGCGACTATTATTAACAGAGACTATGAACCTACATTTGACTACCAGTATGGTGAACATGTAAATGAATCGTTGGGGTACACTGCAACGCAAACAGTTACTAGCCATCCTATAGGAGCAAGCGATTTGAATTTCGGCGCTAGTTCGAATTATGATTTAGAAATCACAGGTACGGCTCAGCCGGTAGGAAAGTATGAGCTTGATATCAGTTCTTCATCGATTCAAGTATTCGATCCTGCAGTAATGTTATACTTAAATATAAAAATCAAGGCAAATGTATATCTTCCATATACAATAAGATATGTGGACGGTTCAGGAAATCTGCTTCTAACTGATAGCGGAAAGCTTTATCAGGATAATAAATGGGAGAATGCAAAGCTTGAATTTATTGCTACTTCAAGTGATGCAGGTCAAAAATATCGTGTAAAGGATACACAAGCTTATTCGTCAGCACAATTTACGGCAGGCACTCCTCCCAAGGTATTTATAAGCACAACATTTGCACAGGGAGCTACAGCAAAGACTGTAATTTATACTTTGCTGTGTGAGAAGGTACTTACCCCATCAGGCGGCGGAACAGGCGGAACAGGCAGTGGCTCAGGTGGAGGTACAGGAGGCACAGGTAGCGGCTCAGGTGGTTCCGGCAGCGGTATAGGCGGCGGTTCCGGTAGCGGTATAGGCGGCGGTTCCGGTAGCGGTATAGGCGGCGGTTCCGGCAGCGGCACAGGTGGCGGCTCCGGTAGCGGTTCAGGCGGCGGTTCAGGCAGCGGCTCAGGCGGCGGCTCAAACAGTTATGGCGGAGGTAAAGCTGTACTGTCCAAGTCAGGATGGATATACAATAATAAAGAAGATGAATGGTACTACTATAGCGGACGCACAAGAAATACTTTAAAGAAGGGTTGGCATTATGATAATTATGACAATAAATGGTATTATCTCGACCTTGATAGCGGAAAGATGTTTAAGGGATGGCATTTAATATCAGGCAAGTGGTATTTCTTTACACCTCAGACCAGTGAAAAAACATGGGAACTTGGAAGTGACGGTGAGTGGTACTATTTAAATAATACCGATATACGCCCCTTAGGCTCTATGTATAGAAATGAAGTAACTCCTGACGGCTACAGAGTAAATGAAGACGGACAGTATTAATAAAAGTAAACATAACTGTAGTATTGAACTAAAGGAATTGTATCAAAGGATGGCATCATGAAAGGTATAAGATTATTTGTAGCGTTTACAGTTATTGCAAGTATGTTTTCAATAACTGCCAATGCGAAAGAAGGATGGAATTATGTTCCCAGGGTAGGCAGATGGTGGTATGACTACGGATATGGAATGTATCCTTCAAATGAATGGGTTTGGCTTGACGGAAACGATGACGGAATAGCAGAGTGTTATTGTTTTGACTGGGAAGGCTATTTGTATATGAACGGATGGACACCTGACGGTTATTATGTTAATTCTGACGGTGCATGGACAGTTAACGGTGTAGTTCAAATTCATGATTTGGATGAACTTGCTGATGATTACTATTATGGTTATAGATATTAAACCTTATAGAAAATATTAGTGAGTTAAGTAAGTTACAAGCGTTTATAATCTAATTTAATTTAATACAAAGGCGGAATAAAAAAGGTATTGCAATAATATTTAATGCCCTTATATGTAAATAGTTTTCTGTAAATTACAGTTTTTATAAAACCTAAAGAGGTTGCAAGGTTAATATTGATGAGTTGTTGGTGTAAACATAAGTATTAATTTAGCTAAACGCTTTAGCATTTACCCATAGATAATAAATTCATAAGAACTGTAACAGTGGAGAGGTATATACAAAAAGCATTAAGTATATAAAAATATATTTGAGTTGACAAAATATCAAGATTCTTTACCTGAGTATAAGTTGAATTTGTTATAAAAAATTATCCCCCCAATGTGCTTTAAGCATAAGGATGTAATAAAGACGACAACTGCATAGTTTTTGATATAGCGATTGTCGTCTTTATTTATCCGAGCAGTATGTAAGGATAATTTTTAAAAAATATATATAAGTAATAAGTTAAAACATAGATATAGAAGTGAAAATATTAAATAATAATTACGATATCCCCCCAAAAATGCTTTAAGTATAAGAATGTAATAAAGGTAAAAGGCACATATTAAGACATGTGCTTTTTATTGTTATATAAATGTTAGATTATGTTAAGGATAATTTTCGAAATAGAACGAATAAAAATATTATAATACCAATGTGGCATTTCTTAAGTAAACAAACTAACTGAATTGCTTTTTACAGGTGCTTGATGGCTAAGGTATTGTAATCTTGCAGTTGTAAAAAAACAAGGGGTCGGTCTGTTTATTTTTCGAAAGCTGCATTGAGTGTTGAGGGAATTATTATGAAAATTCAATTTGGTAAAATCCACAATTGTTGTATCAAGAGAAAAAGTAAGCTATAGATACCGGAGTGAAAAGCCCAAGACTTTGGATAGCATTTTGAATTAAAATATATCCCTTCATGTCTTATAACAATCTAAGGATTAAAGAAAGGAGTCGCAACTATGAAAAAAGTACTTAGTTACTTAACAGTCCTAAGCCTTTTGGTTATGCTTATTTTTGTACCGAGTATAAACGCTGAGGCTGCACAATCACGAACAATTAACCTTGGCAGGTTAGGTTTGGGACAAACAGTCAATCGTTCGCTCGGCATTAAGCTTGAAACCCCGGGATCCTTTGGTTCACGCACATTAGGTGGCGGTTTGCAACTCGCAGAAGATCCTACAGGTATGCTTATGGTAAGGGGAACTACAAACGCATACGGTAATGTTAATGTTACCGTAAACGGTATAAGATGCCTTACAAATCCAAGTAACCCAAGTTCAGGAGATTCTTTTGATTTTACAATCAATTTTGAAGTCTCAAGTCAGGTTCCTTACAGAATAAACTATGTAGATCAAGGAACCGGTGTTGTAGTGTTCAGTGAGGAAGGTAGAGCAAGTGCTGATAACACATGGGTAAATATCAGAACGGAATTTCATCATTCAGGCTCAACTTACGCAATAAACAAAGCACAGTCATATCCTGCAACACAGTACAAGTACGCTACCGCATCCAATGCGGCACAGGTATATGTGGCATCAGCAAGCGCAGGTACAGACGGATATGTTACATACAACTTGGTAAGTTACAAGAAAGCAGGAACTACTTTGGCAACCCCAAGTAGTGCAGGCTCAAGCAATTCAAGTACTACAGTATCTGTAAGACCAAGATTTAGAGAGGGTTGGATACTGAAGAACGATGAATGGTATTATTATACAGGAGGTTCAAGAACCAATCTTAAGAAGGGTTGGCATAAGGACAGTCAGGACGGTTTCTGGTATTACTTAAACGGTGCTGACGGAAGAATGCTTAGAGGTTGGAACAATATCAATGATGAATGGTATTATTTAACTCCTTACACTCCTATGCAGACATGGGAGCTTAGAAGTGATGGAGAATGGTACTATATGCACAAAGAAAATTCCCGTCCTCTCGGCTCCATGTATATTGATGAAAAGACACCTGATGGATATAAAGTTGATTCCGGCGGAAAATATGTAAAATAATACGGTATCGATATTATCTTCCTTGTTAGAGTAGGGTTTGCTTTTACAAAAAAATATTTTAAGTAAAGGTAAGGATATAGGGAATAAAACAACCACATTAAGTTAGAATGTGGTTGTTTTTATTTTAAATTTTGAGTATTAAGTCCAATAAATTCAATAAAGTAAACACCTACAATATGACACTTGAAAGCAGGCTTTCATCCTTTATACTGTTATATAATTCGGATAGCTGAAGTGTAACTAAAACAACAAGAAATAAAATCGTAAGAAATAATTACTAATTGACATTTCATATTTAACATAGTAATATAAATTAAATCATCATTTTGGTGATAAGAGGTTAATAGTATATGTGGGAAAACAGGTGTAAGTCCTGTACAGTGCCGCTACCGTAATGAATTTTTTCTAAGTCGGGTTTCCATAACTCTTAGATTGCTGCGAGACATGGCAAGGAGTTTTATTTTACTGTTAGGCAGCTAATGTTATTAAGTTTATGTAGTTTAACATAATAAATTGCAATAGCCGGCAGTTTTTTTATGCCGTTTTCTTGTGTAAAATTCATTAAATCAGTATGTCAGCACTTCACTATATTCTCATAAGCTAAACCATTAGCAAGTGTAGATGTATTAAAAAGAGTTTCAAAGTTTTGCAGGGGGTGAAAAAGTAATAGATTCAATTTAAATTTTGTGAATATTTAAGGAGCAGAATGACAAAGTATATTATAAACCGTTTTATACAACTTATTTTTATTATGCTGGTGGTATCTTTTCTTACTTTTTTTATCACTTCGATACTTCCGTCCGATCCGGTAACTATGAAGTATGAAAGTATGAATCAGCAGGTTTCCAAAGAAGTGATTGAAAAAGAAAGAGAAAAATTGGGGCTTAATAAGGGCTTTACAGAAAGGTATACTAACTGGCTTCTAGCTGCATTAAAAGGAGATTTTGGAAATTCTATCAAATATTCCGTTCCGGTTTCCGAAAAGTTAGGTCAGGCTATCCCCAATACAGTAAGTTTAGTGTTTATTTCAATAATACTTACCATAGTATTTTCACTCCTATTTGGAATCTTATCGGCTGTACGGCATAATACCGTAGTCGACAACATTATCAGATTCATTTCATTTATAGGTATATCCATGCCTAGTTTCTGGCTTGGACTTTTGCTTATATACTGGTTTGCAATAAGGCTTAAGATACTTCCAACCTCAGGTATGGGAGAAGCAAAGCATATGGTTTTACCTGCGATTACGCTATCAATATGGTCGACTTCGGCATATGTAAGAAGAATACGAGCAGGGCTTTTGGAGGAAATGAAGAAAAACTATGTTGTAGGACTTTTATCAAGAGGTGTTCCCTACAGGCGTATTATCCTCAATCATGTACTTCCCAACTCCTTGATAGGAGTACTGACTATGTTTGCAATGACTATAGGAGGTATGCTTGGAGGAACTATAGTAGTGGAAAATATTTTCGCCTGGCAGGGTGTGGGCAAGCTTGCGATGGAGGCTATAAGCAATAGAGATTATCCTATAATACAGGCATATGTGGTCTGGATGGCTCTTATATATGTAGGAATCAATTTCCTGGTTGATATATTGCACAGATCTATAGACCCCCGTATGAGAATAGGAGGTTAGAATGAGCATATATCTAAAAAGAGCATTAAGAAATAAGCAATTCATGCTGCTTTTTACATTGGGCTTACTTATGATAATCGCAGTAGTATTTGCACAAAACTTTGCACCACATGACCCTTATAAGCAGTATTATGACCATATACTGGAAAACAGCAGTGCAATGTTTCCGCTGGGAACGGATCAACTTGGAAGATGTGTGCTTTCAAGGCTGATGTATGCCGGTAAGACCTCGCTGCTTACAGTATTTGCTATAGTAATTGTGAGTGCTTTGATAGGAAGTTTTATAGGAATAGTATCGGCTATGTCGGGCGGTATAGTTGACAGTATTATAATGAGATTTTTGGATATGCTTATGGCATTTCCGGGAATGGTTCTGATTATTGCCTTGGTTGCGGTATTCGGAGTAGGAGTATTTAATATATTTATAGCATTAATAGTTACTTCCTGGGTATCCTATGCAAGGTTTACAAGGTCGGTAAGCATGAGTATTATAGGAAGTGACTTTATTCATGAGGCAAGGTTAGGAGGAGCTAATAATTTTAAGATCATGTACGCCTATATACTTCCCAATATATTGCCGCAAATGCTTGTACTTATGACACAGGACTTGGGAGACAAGCTCTTAACTTTGGCAAGTTTATCCTTGCTGGGACTCGGAGCACAGCCGCCTCAACCCGAGTGGGGCTTTATGTTAAGTGAGGGTAAGCCTTTTATGCAGACCTATTACTGGCTTTTGATCTACCCCGGACTTATCATACTTATTAATGTAGTTATTTTTAATCTGTTAGGCGACAGCCTTAGAGATATATTAGATCCAAAATATGAAAACTAGGAGGATAGTATTTATGAAGAAGAAATTATTATGTTTTTTAGGTGCGGCAGCTTTGGCACTTGCACTTTCAGCTTGTTCAAATAATAAAAGCACATCTGAAGCTGCGTCCGAGGGAGCATCAGATGTAGCACAAAGCTCTGCTGCTACGGATACGGGTGCTAAAAAGCATATGAATACGGCAACTTTTTGGTTCGGAAGCGATCTTGATCCGGCTAACGGCTGGAATGCATGGACACTTTCAAGAGCGGCTGTAGGTGAGAATCTTGCTACAGTTAATGAGAGAATGGAGATAGTTCCTCAGCTTGCAGATACCTGGGAACTTGTAGATGATACTACATGGAAGTTTCATATAAGACAGGGCGTTAAGTTCAGTAACGGTAAGGAGCTTACACCTGAGGATGTAAAAAAGAGTATAGAAAGAGCTGTAGCAAAGGATGAGAGGGCAAAGAGCAACGCCAAACTTGCGAGTATGGAAGTTGACGGTGAGTATTTGATCTATAAGACAACAGAGCCTTATGCTTCTTTGGTAGCCAATCTTACAGAGCCTTTATTCTGTATTATAGATACAGATCAGGCAGAAGCGGATATACCTAAGGGACCTATATGTACAGGACCTTACAAGGTTACATCTTTTACTCCCGATGTAGAGATACAGCTTGCTAAAAACGAGTATTACTGGGATGGTGATGTAGCACTTGATACTTATACCTTAAAGGATATAGAAGATGATGATACCAGACTTGCAGCTTTGCAGTCGGGAGAGCTTGATATGGCACAGAGCATAAGTTCTACAGGAATTACTATTTTAGAGTCGGCAGGCGGATATACGGTTACAGAGCTTCCTTCACTGAGAGTTGAGTACCTGTGCCTTAATCATAAGCATGAATTTTTATCAGACATACATGTAAGAAGGGCATTCTCATATGCAATAGACAGAGATACTTTGACAAGTATTAAAAGAGGTGAGGCTGCCGGAGCGGTATTTCCGGCTATAGCAGGATATAACTACGATAAGCTTGATTTACAAAAGTATAACTTGGAACAGGCTAAGAAAGAGCTTGCAGAAGCAGGATTTACAGATACGGACGGAGACGGTATCTTGGAAAAGAACGGAAAGAAGCTGTCATTTACACTGCCTATACCTAAGGCTAGTCCTGTAGCGGAGTTTATAAAGGAGCAGCTTAAGGCTGTCGGTATAGATGTAGAGATACAGCTTTTGGAAAATATCAATGAATTAAGAGAGCAGCAGGACTTTGACTTACTTTTACTTAATTATGTAACTGCTACTACAGGAGATCCCAAGCGTTTCCTTGAGCAAAACTACACAACTAACGGAACAGATAACTTCGGTCATTATTCAAATCCTGAGTTTGACAAGATAGTAAGTGAACTCGTATCTACTTTTGATGCTAATAAAAGGCTTGAACTTGTAACCAAGGCACAGCAGATATTAAACGAAGATGTAGCAAATGTCTATCTTTTAACAACTAACAATAATACAGTATCTAAAGCAAATGTAGACAGTGTAACAGTATTTCCTATAGATTATTATTTCATGACAAAGGATGTAACAATTGAATAATGATAAGATATTAGAAATAAAAGACTTAAATATAAGTTACAGGCAAAAAAAGGCTGCCGTATCAGATCTTTCCCTTTCTATAAGAAGGGGAGAGATCTTAACTATAGTGGGAGAGAGCGGCAGCGGTAAAAGCAGCCTTATACACGCTATTTTAGGGCTTTTATCGGCAAGTGTAAGTATAAGCGGAACCATAGTCTATAAGGATAAGTATGTACTTAAGGACTTTGACGATAAGCTAAGAAAAGAAATATCGGGAAAAGAAATAGCCATGGTATTTCAGGATAGCCTAAGTCACCTTGATCCGATTAAAAAAATTGCTTATCAATATGATGAATTTATATTAGCCCATGAAAAGCTTACTAAGGAAGAGTGCAGGAAACTGGAAAGAGAAAGCCTTAAAAAACTCGGTTTTGATGATGCGGACAGGATACTTAATTCCTATCCTTTTGAACTTAGCGGAGGTATGCAGCAAAGAGTCGGCATAGCTATGGCACTTACTTTTAATCCGGCGCTTTTACTTGCGGATGAACCCACCTCGGCTTTGGATGTAACTTTACAGGTGCAGGTGGTTGAAGAACTCTTAAGGCTGTCTAAGGATTTTAATACGGCAATGATCATAGTTACTCATAACATGGGTATTGCTGCACACATATCCGATAATATAGCTGTTATGAAAGACGGCAAGCTGATAGAGTACGGTAGCAAGGAAGAAGTTATAAAAACTCCCAAGACGGAGTATACAAAAAAACTTATAGAAGCCATACCTAAACTCGAAGACATAAGGTTTGCCGACAGAAAGAGCGAGGTTGTGTGATATGGAAAATGTGCTGACTATAAAGAATTTGTCTAAAAATTTTAACAAGGTCAAGGCTTTAGATAATGTAAGTTTCGAACTAAAAAAGGGTGAGATACTTGGAATAGTTGGAGAGAGCGGCAGCGGTAAAAGTACATTGGCTAAGGTAATTACACGCATAGTAAAACCTGATGGCGGAAGTATTTTATTTAAAGGGGAGGATTTTACAAAGCTTAACAGTGCAAAGTTAAGGGAATACAGAAAAAATGTGCAAATGGTATTCCAAAATCCTAACTCAACCTTCAGTCCGAGAATGAACATAGGTGATTTCTTGTGCGAGGGTATGCTTAATTTTAAACTTGCAAACAAGAAAGAGGCATTAAAAAAGGCTAAGGAATACTTGGAGCTTGTAAAACTTCCTACCGATATTATGGAAAGACTGCCGCATCAGCTTAGCGGAGGACAGCTTCAAAGAGTAGTTATAGCCAGAGCCTTGACCCTAAGCCCTGAAGTACTTATCTATGATGAAGCAACTGCCGCCCTTGATGTGTCGGTGCAGCAGGATGTGCTTAAACTTATGTATGATTTGAGAAAATCCTGTGATAATTCAGTTATCTTTATCTGCCATGACCTTGCTGCAGTAAGGCTGGTGGCAGATAGGATTATAGTAATGTATAACGGTAAGATAGTTGAAATAGTAGACAGCAAGAATCTGCTAAGTGAGTCTAAGGAAGAGTATACTAAAAAACTGCTGGGCTCGGTGTTTGAGGTAAAGTAGTAAAATATTAGAGCTTGCTAAGGTTGAAATAATGCTACCGCAATCCCACCGGCTTTAGACGGTGGGTTAAGG
>ERZ772921.526-NODE-526-length-23427-cov-4.146072_pt1 | contig 23427 bp, 24 predicted proteins | sample MGYA00512117_ERZ772921 | MGnify/ENA primary metagenome ERZ772921 (study PRJEB29015, sample SAMEA2737944) | human oral metagenome | biome: human oral; feature: human-associated habitat; material: dental | place: China | collected 2150 ...
GCTGCTTAAAGCAAGGCGGCGCAAACTACTGTCCAGCGGCCAATGTCTGACTTTTTCCCGATAAACCACCTGCAGCAAACCCGCATATTGCGGGCGAGCCAACCAGCGGTCTAGCCCCTTGAGCGTCAGTTTCGCCGTATGCCTGCCTTCATACAAATAACGGCTGAACAAGATTTCCTCGTCGCACGCAATCAATAGGACATGTCCGCCTTCAGCCTCAATACGGTAACGTTCGCGATTGATGCCGAAATCCAAACTGCCTTCGAGCAGCAGGACAAACGCGATGTAAGGCTCCGACAGGCGCGTGCTTTGAAACGTTTTGCGCGCGGTCAGGCTGCCGCCGTGCAGGGAAATGCCGCTGCACAAGGTTTCAAAACGGTAGCTGCCGTCCAAATAGTCGCCCCCTTCGCCCTGTTGAACCATATTGACGAGCTGTTGGCTGTTAAGACAGGATGTTTCCATAGGCTGTGTGGCGGAATCCGCATATTTTGAAAAAAGGTCGGGCTACTTTATCACAATGGCAGAAAGACGGAAAACGGTGAAAACCCATAAAAGGTCGTCTGAAACCGGTAAGCAGGTTTTCAGACGACCTTTGTTGATAAAGGAATGAGATGGAACGTTATTCTGTACATTTGAAACTGCTGGGGATGGCAGTATTGTGGGGTGCGTCTTGGCCGATGGGGCGGATGCTGGGGCAGTCGCTGCCGCCGCTGACGGGCGGGGCGGTTCGGTTTGTGTTGGCTTCGGTTTTGTTGTTGGGCTGGTTGTTTGCGCGCAGCAGGTTTTCGACTTTGGCGGCTTTGGCGGCGCGGCAATGGCTGGGCTTGGCGGCGGCCGCTTCCGTCGGGGTGTGCGGCTATGCGGTGTTTTTCATGCTGGGTTTGCAGGCGATGCCGGCGGGTAAGGCGGCGGTGGTCGTGGCGGTGAATCCCGTGCTGACGCTGCTGCTGGCGGCTTGGCTTTTCGGTGAGCGTTTAAACGCGAAGATTTTGGCGGGTATGCTGCTGGCGGTCAGCGGTGCCATTGTGGCGGTCACGCAGGGACAGCCGTTGACGGTATTGTCGGGCGGCATCAAGGCGGGGGAGTGGCTGATTTTCGGCTGCGTGGTCTGTTGGGCGGCTTATACCTTAATCGGTCGTGCGGTTTTGCGCGGGATAGACGCGCTGACGGTAACGGCGGCAACGTCGTTCATCGGCGCGCTGATGTTGTCGGTGGTGGCGTTGTGGACGGACGGATTGCCGTTTGAGGCAATGGCGGCGATGGATGCACGCGGTTGGACGGCATTGGCGTGGCTGGTCATCGGTGCGACGGTATTGGCCTACGCGTGGTATTTCGAAGGCGTGAAGACTTTGGGTGCAGGCAGCGCGGCGGCGTATATTACGCTCGTGCCGATTTTTGGTATGCTGTCTTCGGCGTGGGTTTTGGGCGAACCGCTGCACATTTCGCTGGTTGCGGGTTGCGCGGCGGCGGTCGGCGGCATGACGCTGATGCGGTACGGGCAGAAGGTCGTCTGAAACGCTTTTTCGAGTGTTTTTTTACTTTGTTGAAATTAGGTTTCCGCTGTCCCGCCGTTTTCCTACCCCCGCTGGCTGAACCAATACCCACGGCGCCACCACCACCGCCCACATTTCACGGTTTTCCGCCCAAAACGCGGCGGCCTGCGCTTCGCTGACCATGCCGAACTTCCCTTCCGCCATCAGCCTGGCGATTTCACGGTCGTCGTCATCGGCAACCAGCCGGGCAACGGCAACCAAATCGAGTTCGGGAGCGACATACACCGCCGCACCGCGCGCAAAATGGACTTGCAAATCCGCCCAGGCAATGCGGGCGGTTTCCAGATTCAGTTTGTCGTTCAGATACGGTTCGCTCACGGCAGGCTCCCAAAAAGCCGCGGATTATACGCAGCTCGGATTTACAAAGAAACTGTTACACAGTATCATGCGAATCTTTATTTACAGCCGCACGGCCGGACACAGAGGCCGTCTGAAAACAGCGGCCGGCAAATATATTTCAATCAACAAGATACGGGCTTTCGGCCAAAAAACCGCACGCCCTGTCGCAAACCGCAAGGCCGTCTGAAACGGCCGGCAGCAGAAAATGAATATTTTATTAAGCGGATTACCCCGGCGGCTGCTTTTGGCCGCCACGGCTTTGGCCGTCGTATGGGGCGTTTATTTCTGGGCGACCTCATCATCATGATCGCAATCGAAAACCTGACCGTCAGCTACCAGCGCAAACCGGCGGTGCACCATGTGGACATGCAGTTCGACGATGCCTCTATGTGGGCGATTTTCGGCCCCAACGGCGCGGGAAAATCCACCCTGCTCAAGGCCGTGATGGGGCTGCTCAAATGCAATACGGGCAAAGTGTCGTGGCAGGGCATCGCCCGCCGCGACATCGCCTACCTGCCGCAGCAGGCCGACATCGACCGCAGCCAGCCGATGACGGTATTTGAATTGGCCGCCATGGGTTTGTGGTACGAAATCGGCTTTTTCGGCGGCGTGAATGCGGCGCAGAAAAAACGCGTGATGCAGGCACTCGAACGGGTGGAAATGGCGGAATTCGCCCACCGGCAAATCGGCCACCTTTCCAACGGCCAGTTCCAGCGCGTACTGTTTGCGCGGATGCTGGCGCAGGACGCAAAATTCCTGCTGCTCGACGAACCTTTCAACGCGGTGGACGCAAAAACCACTTACGCCCTTTTGGACGTCCTCCGCCACTGCAACAACGAAGGCCGCGCCGTCATCGCCGTTTTGCACGACTACGAACAAGTGCGCGCCTATTTCCCGAACACCCTGCTCATCGCGCGGGAAAAAATCACGGCCGGAAAAACGGAAGACGTGCTGACCGACAGCTTTCTGCAACAAGCCAACGCCGCCATGCAAAAACACGATTACGCGCAATGGTGCGCTGCCTGACAGCCTTTTTCAGACGGCCTCCCACGCTTCGGGCCGTTTCGGCGGAAACATAACCGCATCAATAAAAAACAAAAATACATGGATATAAACTTATACGAATGGCTGATCGAACCGTTTGCCGAGTTTGATTTTATGCGCTATGCCCTGGCCTCCGTGGTATTCCTCGCACTGAGTGCCGCGCCCGTGGGCGTATTCCTCGTGATGCGGCGCATGAGCCTGGTCGGCGACGCGCTCGGCCATGCCGTCCTGCCCGGCGCGGCCGTCGGCTATATGATAGGCGGCCTCAGCCTGCCCGCCATGAGTGCGGGCGGTTTTGTCGCCGGCATGGTGATGGCCCTGCTGGCCGGCCTGGTCAGCCGCTTTACCGATTTGAAGGAAGACGCCAACTTTGCCGCCTTCTACCTGACCAGCCTCGCCATCGGCGTGCTGCTGGTCAGCATGGGCGGCAGCAATATCGACCTGCTGCACCTGTTGTTCGGCTCGATTTTGGCCGTAGACCTGCCTGCCCTGACCTTGGTCGCTTCCGTCGCCAGCACCACGATCGTCACACTGGCCGTGATTTACCGCCCGCTGCTGCTGGAAAGCATAGACCCCCTGTTTTTAAGGGCGGTAAACGGCAAAGGCGGACTGTGGCACCTGATTTTCCTCGTCTTGGTCGTCATGAACCTGGTGGCCGGATTTCAGGCTTTGGGTACGCTGATGGCGGTCGGCCTGATGATGATTCCGGCAATTACCGCCCGCCTGTGGGCGCGCAACATGGGTATGCTGATGCTGCTTTCCGTCATTTTTGCGCTGCTGTGCGGGCTGGCGGGGCTGCTGTTTTCCTACCACGTCGAAATCCCGTCCGGCCCGGCCATCATCCTGTTTTGCGGCGGCTGGTACACACTGTCGGTCATCTTCGGCTGGGAGGGCGGCCTCCTGACCAAATGGCTGCGCCGCAGCCGCCACCGGCAGTTTTAAAAAACCGTTTGATCAAACCGCCGGGCCGGACAAGTCTTTCAGACGGCCTGAGTACGGATAAAGAAGCACCGTTCAAACCACAATACGGCGGAGCCGTTCCGCCGCCCACTCAGAAAGGATTAAAAATGAAACATTGGAAACTGTCCCTGTGCGCCCTTTTGGTGGCAGGCAGCGTATCGGCCGAACCGCTGAACGTCGTCAGCAGCTTCAGCATTTTGGGCGACGTCGCCAAACAGATTGGCGGCGACAAAATAACCGTCACCAACCTCGTCGGCCCCGACCAAGACTCACACGTTTACAACATCACCAGCGGCGACATCAAAAAAATCCGTTCGGCCAAACTGGTGCTGCTCAACGGGCTGGGCTTCGAATCGGGCGAAATGACCCGTGCCGTCAAACAAAGCAAAGTCAATTACGCCGAAGCTGCCGCCGGCATCAAAGCCATGACGGCCGATCACGATCACGACCATGATCACGACCACGGCGGCCATGACCACGATCACGGCCGCTACGACCCGCACGTTTGGAGCGACCCGTCCCTAATGCCGAAATACGCGGCCAACGTTGCCGAAGCCCTGATTAAGGCCGATCCGCAGAACAAAACCTATTACAGCCAGCGCCTGCAAAGCTACACCAAAGAACTGCAACAGCTCGATACCTATGCCAAAACGCAGTTCGACCGCATCCCGGCCGCCCGCCGCAAAGTACTGACCGGCCATGAAGCCTTCGGCTACATGGGCAAACGCTACAACATCAAATTCTATGCGCCGCAAGGCATCAATACCGAAGCGGAACCGTCGGCCAAACATGTTGCCGCCCTCATCCGCCAGGTCAAACAAGAAGGCATCAAAGCCGTGTTTACCGAAAACATCAAAGACTCCCGGATGCTCGAACGCATTGCCAAAGAATCAGGCAGCACCATCGGCGGCAAACTGTATTCCGACGCATTGAGCAAAACCGCACCGGCCAACACCTACACCGGCATGATCCGTTACAATGTCGATTCATTGGTTAAAGCCATGAAATAACCGCCCGGGTACCGGAGAGGCCGTCTGAAACCCTTTTTCAGACGGCCTTTACAAAACACCGCCCATACAAGGCAGGCAATCTGCAAACAGGCATTTGACATTTACGCTAACTTGCAGTTTAATCACGAAAATTGACAGACACGCCGATTTGATACAGCTTGCGGGCGTTATAGCCGAATCCTCGGGCAACCGATTAAAAGGCGGCAGGCCGAAAACGGTACGGACACGGCAGGCCGGCATCGCGGCAATTGCACGGATTCCGCCATACAACAGCTAAAGCGTACAGAGTTTTTTATTAAGCTGTTTTTTAAAGCCCGTTGTCCTGTACATCGGGCTTCGTTTATTCAAGTACGACATTATGATTATCCTGGACAACGTTTCCAAACATTACCAAACGCGCGACAAAACCCGTTTTGCCGCCGTCGAGCCGACCAGCCTCGAAATCCAAGACGGCGAAATCTTCGGCCTGATGGGCTATTCCGGCGCGGGCAAATCTACCCTGCTGCGCCTGATTAACCTGTTGGAACGTCCCGACAGCGGCAAGGTCAATGTGTGCGGACAAGAGCTGACCTCGCTTGATGCCGCCGCATTGCGTCAGGCGCGGCAGAATATCGGCATGGTGTTTCAGCAGTTCAATCTTTTGAGCAACCGCACCGTCGCCGACAATGTTGCCTTTCCTTTGGAAATCGCCGGATGGCCGTCTGAAAAAATCAAAGAACGCGTCAAAGAATGTCTCGAAATCGTCGGCTTGACCGAACGCGCCGACCACTACCCCGCCCAGCTTTCCGGCGGACAAAAACAGCGCGTCGGCATCGCCCGCGCGCTCGCGCCCAAGCCCCAAGTCATCCTCGCCGACGAACCCACTTCCGCCCTCGACCCCGCCACCACGCGCAGCGTCTTGGAATGTTTGGAAGACATCAACAAACGCTTCAACGTCACCATCGTCATCGTGACCCACGAAATGAGCGTCATCCGCCGCCTGTGCGACCGCGCCGCCCTCTTGGATAAAGGCAAAGTGGTGGAAATCGTCGAAGTACGCGGCAACCAAATCCACGCCCAATCCGAAATCGGGCGCGAACTGATTCGGGAGGACTGATATGGCAGACTTAACATTCGAACAAGCCGTTTCCACCATCGTCGGCATGAAAGACGAAATCGTCCGTGCCTTAGGTGAAACCTTCGTTATGGTCGGGCTGTCCACCACGTTTGCCGTCATCTTCGGCACCCTGTTGGGCGTATTGCTTTTCGTGACTTCCAGCCGCCAGCTGCATTACAACAAGCCGGTAAATTTCCTGCTCGACAACTTAGTCAACCTGATGCGCGCCTTCCCCTTCGTCATCCTGATGATTGCCATGATACCCGCCACCCGCGCCATCGTCGGCAGCACCATCGGCCCGATTGCCGCCTCGCTGGTATTGAGCGTGTCCGGCCTGTTTTACTTCGCCCGACTGGTGGAACAAAACCTGCGCGAAGTCCCCAAAGGCGTGATTGAAGCCGCCACCGCCATGGGCGCATCGCCGCTTGCCATCGTCCGCAAAGTCCTCTTGAACGAAGCCCGCGCGGGCATGGTTTCCAGCATCACCGTCCTCGCCATCGGCCTGCTCTCGTACAGCGCGGCGGCAGGCATGATAGGCGGCGGCGGTTTGGGCGACCTCGCCATCCGCTACGGTTACTACCGCTACCAAACCGAAGTCATCATCTTCATCGTCGCCATCCTCGTGCTGCTCGTTATCCTGATTCAAAGCACCGGCAACGCGTTGGCGCGGAAATTGGACAAACGTTAAAAGCCGAAAAAGGCCGTCTGAAAGCATAGGATTCGACATCGGATTTGGATAAACCCGTCTTCCGTACGCTTGGTTTTGAGGCCGTCTGAAAATCAAAAACGGCAGTATGACGATGCCCGGCCCATCGTGTGAAACGCCGGATAATTCAAATCGGGCATCTGCATCGGCAAAACCGGGCCGCATCTTGCCGTTTCGTTTCCTCCGACTGACAAATCGTTTAAAATCACGCCTTTTCCCAATAACCATACAGGCCGTCTGAAACCGTACCCCACTTTTTCAGACGGCCTCTATCCCGCATCATAAGGAGCAAAAAATGCAACAAAGCTTATTCTTCAAAACTTTCTCAATTTCCGCCCTCGCCCTCGCGCTGGCCGCATGCGGCGGGCAAAGCCAAGGCGGTTCCGACAAAGCATCCGGCACGCAGGCCGCTTCCGGCACCCCCGCCGTTTCCGCAGAGAAGAAAGACATCGTCATCGGCACCACCGTCGGCGATTTCGGCGACATGGTGAAAGACCAAATCCAACCCGCAATGGCGAAAAAAGGCTACAACGTCAAACTGGTCGAATTTACCGACTACGTCCGCCCCAACCTCGCCCTGTCCGAAGGCGAGCTGGACATCAACGTCTTCCAGCACAAACCCTATCTGGACAACTTCAAAGCCGAACACAAACTCGACCTGACCGAAGTCTTCCAAGTGCCCACCGCACCTTTGGGCATTTACCCGGGCAAACTGAAATCGCTGGACGAAGTCAAAGAAGGCAGCAGTGTTTCCGCACCGAACGACCCGTCCAACTTCGCCCGCGCACTGGTGATGCTCGACAACGTCGGCTGGATCAAACTCAAAGAAGGCGTCAATCCGCTGACCGCATCGAAAAACGACATTGCCGCCAACCCGAAAAACATTAAAATCGTCGAACTGGAAGCCGCGCAACTGCCGCGCAGCCGTCAGGATGTCGATTTCGCCATCGTTACCGGCAACTACGCCACCAGCAGCGGCATGAAACTGACCGAAGCCCTGTTCCAAGAACCGAGCTTCGCCTATGTGAACTGGTCTGCCGTCAAAACCGCCGACAAAGACAGCCAATGGGTGAAAGACATCACCGAGGCCTATAATTCCGACGAATTCAAAGCCTATGCCCACAAACGCTTCGCCGGCTACAAATACCCCGCCATCTGGGGTGAAGGCGCGGCAGAAGGAGCCAAAGCCGAAGCCGCTTCCACCGCCTCGGCAGCCAAGTAAGCCTGCTTGAAAAAAGCCGTCTGAAAAACCCGTTTGGGTTTTCAGACGGCCTTTCGTTTGCCCTTACCAATCAGCGCGGATGAACCATATCGGCGGGGACAACCAGTTCGTCAAACTCTTCGCCTGTCAATAAGCCTAATTCGACAGCGGTTTCGCGTAGCGATTTGTCGTTTTTGTAGGCGGTTTTGGCGACTTTGGCGGCATTTTCGTAGCCGATTTTGCGGTTCAGCGCGGTAACGAGCATCAGGGAATGGTGCAGGAAATAGTCGATTTTTTCCGGTACGGGTTCAATGCCGGCGGCGCAGTTTTCGTTGAAGCTGTTGCACGCGTCGCCCAACAGGCGGATGGATTGCAAGAGGTTGTAGGCGATGACGGGCATATAGACGTTCAGCTCGAAATTGCCCGACGCGCCCGCCATGCCGATGGCGACGTCGTTGCCGAACACTTGGCAGCACACCATGGTCATCGCTTCGCATTGGGTCGGGTTGACTTTGCCCGGCATGATGGACGAACCCGGCTCGTTTTCGGGGATTTTGATTTCGCCCAAACCGCAGCGCGGGCCGCTTGCCAGCCAGCGGATGTCGTTGGCGATTTTGTTCAGGCTTGCCGCCAGCGTTTTCAATGCACCCGAAGCGGCAACGGCGGCATCGCGTCCGCCCAAGGCTTCGAATTTGTTCGGCGCGCTGACAAACGGCAGGCCGGACAATTCGGCGAGTTTGGCAGCGGCTTTTTCGGCGTATTCGGGATGACTGTTCAAGCCCGTACCGACCGCCGTGCCGCCCAAAGCGAGTTCGTACAAACCTTTGAGCGCGTCGTTCAGACGGCCTAAGCCGTGGTCGAGCTGGGAAACGTAGCCGGAAAATTCTTGTCCCAAAGTCAGCGGCGTCGCGTCCTGCAAATGGGTGCGGCCGATTTTGACGATGGGGGCAAATTCTTTGGCTTTTTTGTCCAAGGTGTCACGCAGGGCTTTTACCGCCGGAATAAGGTGGCGGTTGATTTCAATCGCGGCGGCGACGTGGATGGCGGTCGGGAACGCGTCGTTGGTCGATTGCGCGTGGTTCACATGGTCGTTGGGATGGACGGGCTGATACGCCGCCAAACCCGTACCGGCGATTTCGTTGGCGCGGTTCGCCAGCACTTCGTTCATGTTCATATTGGACTGCGTGCCGGAGCCGGTCTGCCAAACCACTAAGGGGAACTGCCCGTCGAGCTTGCCGTTCAACACGTCATCCGCCGCCTGCGTAATCAAATCCGCCTGTTCGGGCTTAATCCTGCCGAGGGAACCATTGGTGGCGGCTGCGGCTTTTTTCACCAGCGCCAAAGCATAAATCAGCGGCTGCGGCAGGGTTTCGCCGCCGATTTTGAAATTGTTGCGGCTGCGCTGGGTCTGCGCGCCCCAATAGGCTTCGGACGGGACTTCGACATTGCCCATGGTGTCGTGTTCGGTACGGGTGCTCATCACTACTCTCCTTAAAATCGAAATGGAAAAACAGAAAACGATATTGCCGCCTTCTTAATAAATAATTATAACTATCATTTTCATAATTTTGCAATTCCGATAATAAGTCGGCAAACCATACCAACACCATGCCGCGCCGGACAATTCAACCCGCCCGACAGTTTATTAGTAATTTCACCGCAAACATGTTTTAATGCGCCCTCATCCAACGCACAAGGAGAAAACCGTGTCCCGCGCCCCCATCATCCACTCCCTGCTCGACACCGACCTTTACAAATTCACCATGCTGCAAGTCGTGCTGCACCAATTTCCGCAGGCGCACGGCGTATACGAATTCCGCTGCCGCAACAATGCGGACACCGTTTACCCGCTGGCGGAAATCAAAAGCGATTTGGAGGCCGAACTCGACGCGCTGTGTACCCTGAAATTCACGCAGGACGAATTGGACTACCTGCGCGGCCTGCGGTTCATCAAAAGCGATTTTGTCGATTATCTCGAACTGTTCCAGCTCAAACGCCGCTTCGTAACGGTCACGGCCGACGAGGCCGGCCGACTGCACATCCGTGTCGAAGGGCCGATGATACAGGCCATGTTCTTTGAAATTTACATCTTGGCCATCGTCAACGAACTCTACTTCCGCCGTTTGGAAACGCCCGAAGTGCTGGCCGAAGGCGAACGCCGCCTGCAAGAAAAGGCAGCCCGCCTGAAAACCTTTGCCGGCAGCCAAAATCCCGAAGACCCGCCGTTTCTCGTTTCCGACTTCGGTACCCGCCGCCGCTACAACCTTAAGTGGCAGGAACACGTCGTCCGCACCTTCCACCAGGCCGCACCCGAAGTCTTTCGCGGCACCAGCAACGTTTATCTGGCCAAAAAACTCGGCCTGACCCCCATCGGCACGATGGCGCACGAATTTTTGCAGGCATTCCAAGCATTGGACGTACGCCTGCGCGATTTTCAGACGGCCGCACTCGAAGCCTGGGTACACGAATATCGCGGCGACTTGGGCATCGCGCTGACAGACGTGGTCGGCATGGACGCCTTCCTGCGCGATTTCGACCTCTACTTCGCCAAACTCTTCGACGGCCTGCGCCATGACAGCGGCGATCCCTACGAATGGGGCGACAAAGCCTATGCTCATTACAAAAAACTCAAAATCGACAGCCGCACCAAAATGCTTACCTTTTCAGACGGCCTCGACATCGAACGTTCATGGGCGTTGCACCAATATTTCAAAGACCGCTTCAAAACCAGCTTCGGCATCGGCACCAACCTCACCAACGACCTCGGCCACACGCCGCTGAACATTGTCTTGAAACTGGTGGAATGCAACGGCCAGTCCGTCGCCAAGCTGTCCGACAGCCCGGGCAAAACCATGACCGACAACGACACCTTCCTCGCCTACCTGCGCCAAACCTTCCAAATACCCGAACCGAAATAAACGGCAGGCCGTCTGAAACCTATGTTTCAGACGGCCTTTTATGGTCTGCAACATCATGAAAACCTATAAAATCAGCCCGAACTACCTTCGTTTCTTTCTCGATATTTCAACCATTTACCAAGCATACGGCTACGAAGGCTGCGACAATGAATACACCGAATTGTGCAGCCTGAACTTTGCCAACCGCAACAGCGTTCGCCGCCGGGTAACCCTGTTTCAAGAATACTTCCACGCCCACCAACTCCGTATCAAAGAAAGCTTCCGTTACGGCCTGAACTTCTGGTCGGACGAAACATTGCACCGTTGCGCAGACGACTGGCTGGACGGCACAAACGCAACCTCCGTACGCCAACGCTGCCGGGAAATCTGGAACGACCTGTTCGACGGCGAATACAGCGGCATCACAGATGCTGCCGCATACGAAACCATAGAAACCGAATTAAACAACCCCTTCAACAACTGGAACGGCAAAAAGCCCGTCGGCTGACCTGCCTGTCCAAACAGCAAACCCGACATGAAAGGACATTCAATGGACATCGGAAAAACCAACCGCACCATACCGCACCCGCTGCTTAAAACCGCCGTGATGGCGACCGTACTCGCCCTCACTGCCTGCGGCACGCACAACCCGCCGCAACAACAGCTACCCGGCTCGGCAAGAACAAAAGAGCGAATAATGCCGCAGGCTGCCAATAAAATGATGGTCATGCGCCATGCCGAGTATGCAGCCGAAACTGGTCCGTTCAGACAAGAAGCCCTAAGCATACGGCCTGCCGCCGATACCGAACGCTACCAAAAACAGCCCGACCAGCCCGTAAAAGCCGTTGCCCAAGAACCCGTTTCCACCTTCAGCATCGACGTCGATACCGGCAGCTACGCCAACGTGCGCCGTTTTCTAAACGATGGCGGGCTGCCACCCGAAGACGCGGTCAGAATAGAGGAAATCGTCAACTACTTCCCCTACAACTACCCGTTGCCGACCGGCACTCACCCCTTCGCCATCCATACCCAAACCGTCGATTCGCCGTGGCAGCCCGAGGCCAAACTCATCAAAATCGGCATACAGGCGCAAGACTTGGCGAAAAAGGAACTGCCGCCGGCCAACCTGGTTTTCCTGGTGGACGTATCGGGCAGCATGGACGAACCGGACAAACTGCCCTTAGTGAAAAAAACCCTGCGCATCCTAACCGAACAGTTGCGCCCCCAAGACAAAGTTACCCTGATTACCTATGCGGACGGCGAAGCACTCGTCCTGCCGCCGACTTCGGGCCGCAATAAAGACGAAATCCTGCGCGCCATCAACAAACTGCAGGCAGGCGGTGCGACAGCGGGCGAATCCGCATTGAAAATGGCTTATGAGCAGGCGCAAAAAGCCTACGTTAAAAACGGCATCAACCGCATCCTGCTGGCTACCGACGGCGACTTCAACGTCGGCGTAGCCGATACCGAAGCCCTGAAATCCATGGTGGCGGAAAAACGCAAAAGCGGCATCTCGCTCACCACGCTGGGTTTCGGCACGGGCAATTACAACGAAGACATGATGGAACAAATCGCCGATGCGGGCGACGGCAATTACAGTTACATCGACAACGAAAAAGAAGCCAAAAAAGTCCTTCAGCACCAGCTGACCTCCACCCTCGCCACCGTGGCGCAGGACGTGAAAATCCAAGTCGAATTCAACCCCGCCACGGTTAAGGAATACCGCCTGGTCGGCTACACCAACCGCACCCTGCGCAACGAAGACTTCAACAACGACAAAGTGGATGCGGGTGACATCGGCTCCGGCCACAGCGTAACCGCCATCTACGAAATCATCCCGCAGGGCAAACAAGGCTGGCTGAACGAATCGCGCTACCAAAAAGCCCCGGCGGCATCGGGCGGCAAAAACGAATATGCCTTTGTCAAAGTGCGTTACAAACTGCCCGGCCAAAGCACCAGCAAACTCATCGAGCAGGCCGTCCCCGCCATCAGCATCCCGCTGGCCCAGGCCGATGAAGACACCCGCCTCGCTCTGGCCGCCGCGTCTTACGCCCAAGCCCTGCGCGGCGGCGAATACAACGGCAAGCTGGATTGGGACGCCATCAAACAAATGGCCAAACAGGCCAAAGGCAAAGACCCCTTCGGCCTGCAGGAAGAGTTTGTCGAATTAGTGGAAATTGCCAAAAGCCTGAGCAGCAAACAGGCGCAGTGAGGATAAGGCAGAATCCGGAGTCCTGACAAAGAGGCCGTCTGAAAACGCAAAACTGCATTTTCAGACGGCCTCTTTATGCCTTGTATAACGTTTTTAAGGCTGTTTCGCCAAAACGGGCATCGTGTTCTGCGTTGCCGACAAAGCCTGCTTTCTCTGTTCTTCGGCTTTTTCCTTCTCGCCTGTTTCATCAAACACTTTGGCCAAAGCCAGCCGTGCCTGAACGCTGTCGCGTGCGGAAATGCCCGCTTCCAGATACCCGCGTGCTTTGCCCCACAATTGCTTGCTGTAGGCCAACTGGCCGAGATACACGAGCAGGTCGGCATCCTGCGGGCTGTTTTGCAGCCAGCCTTCGGCGGCATCGATGGCCTTACGCTGTTCTTTGTCGTCCAAATAAGCCACGCTTTGGGCAAAAGGTGGCAACAGTTCTGCCTGACGGTTTTGCGGATAATGCTTTTCCACCCACGAGGCGGCTGACGCATAAAGGCCGAGCTTTTCGTATTTTTCCGCTATCGCCGCACAAAGCGCGCCGGATTTTTGTTCCTCGGGAATACGCTTCAATGCGGCTTTCAGGCTGTCGGCATCCGTGGCCGACGCCAGCAGGCGGCGGTAGGCCCAATCGCGGTATTCGCCCGCTTCATGCGGATTGACGGCTTTTTGTTTTTGCAATTCGTCGGTTTTGTCCAACACTTCGGCCGCATCGCCGTGGTCGAAGGCATAACGCAGTTGCAGCCGCAGCAGGCGGGTCAGCCGGGGATTGATTTTGGCGGCGGCAGCCAGGTTGCTCGAAGCTTCGGGGTAGTCGCGGCGGTTCAGCGCGCCTTCGGCAAGCAGCAGGTAACGCGAAAGCTGGTTGGCCTGCGGCAAGGCGGAAATTTCGTCCAGGTAGCGGGCGCGCAGGGCTTCGTCGTTCATGTGGTCGGCGGCATGGGCGGCAATCATCAACGCCAAAGCGCGGCTCTCGCCGGCCTCTTTGTTTTTCAGCACTTTGGCTGCTTCCTGCTCGGCTTTTTGGTATTTACCTTCGAAATAAGCCAAACCGGCGGCGTTCAGATTGCTGCCGGCCTTGCGGCTTTTACGCGCGCTGCCGAAACGGCTCAAACGGGCGGGAATATTAAACAGTCCGCCCATCAGTTGCACCACGATATACAGCAGGACGACGAATAAAATCAGTGCCGGCACAAACAGCATCAAGTCCAGCCGCGCCAGCGTGTCGCCGACGACGAAATACACGTTGCCGTTGAACAGTGTGGATGCGATCGACAAACCGACGGCGACGGCAAACAGGATGATAATCCACAACAGGCTTTTCATGCCGCACCGCCTTTCGCTTTGCCCGGCTCGGAAGCTTTATTTCCTGCGGGTTTGGCCGGCTTGGCGGCTTCGTTTGCCTTTGGTTCGGCGGGCTTCGCGGATTTAGCCGCTTCGGCGGGTTTGGCCGGCTCGGAAGCCGAATGCTCGGCAGGTTTGGCTGCTTTGTCAGCCTTGTTTTCCCCATCCTGCCCTTTGGCTTCGGAGGCCGCTTTTTCAGCAGGCGCGGAGGCCGCCTGTGCCGCAGGGGCGGTATCGGAAGCGGCTTTTTCGGTCGGCGCGGAAGCCGAAACTTCGGCAGGTACCACAGATTTCAGATCGGGCAGCCGGATGCTTTGCGTGCCGCGCACGGTATCCTGATAGTTGCGGACAGCGGCCAAGCTGGCTTTCAGGGATTCGTTCGATACCATCCTCATATCGAGCGATTTCAGTTCGGCCAGCTCTTTCAGCCACGCCTGAGTGGCCGGGGACTGGTTGTCGAAATATTGTTTCACCGTTGCTTCGGCGTTGTTCAAATCGCTCAGGAACACTTCGCCGTTGTGCTGCATCAGGGCGATGCGTGCGTCCAACAGGCGCAGGCGGAGGTTTTCGCGCACGAAGTAGGCTTGTTCGGGCGCCAGCAGCATGGCATCGCCGTTGTTCAGCTTGCGCACTTCAACCAAATTGCCCAGCCCGTGCAGGGTTTTGTTCCATGTACGCTGCCACCAGGAGGCATTCGGGTCTTCCTGCGGGGCGGCTTCGGCCTGTCCGGGCTGCAGGGTGCTTTCCAATACCAGCGGCATACCGGCAACGGCATTTTCCAAGCGGTCCAGACGCAGTGCCGTGCCGGAGATGTCCAGATACGGCTGGTTTTTCAAGGCCGCCAAATCGCTGCTGACGGCCTGTTTGATCGGCAGCAGGTCGGCCTGTTCGAAGCGGCTCAAACGGCTTTCGATATTTTCGAGCACGGTAACGGCCACCGGCACGTTGCCCGACAGCAACAGCTGTTGGGCAGCCATGTTCAACGTGGCTTCGGTTTCATCCACCAGCCAGTCGGCGCGGTTGCGCAACAGTTCCTGATAGGCGCGGTTGGCTGCTTCGATTTGTTCCTTATTGTCTCTTTGTCCGTCGGCAATCTGCTGCAACGCGGCGGCAAGCTCGCTTTGCTTGCGGCTGTTTTCTTTCAGGATTTGGGCGTTTTCGCTTTCGCCTACCGCGGCCTGGTCGATTTTTTGGTTGAAGGCCGTTTCCTGGTTTTTCAATACGTTCTGCCCTTGGACGAACAGAAAGCCGCCTGCGCCCAAGGCCAGCAGCGACAATACCAGTGCGCCGACGGCCAAACCTTTGCCGCCGGATTCGCGGATGATGACCGGCGCGGGAGCCTGTGGGGGCTCGGGCGTTTTTTCCGCTTCTGCACGCGGAGGGGGTGTTTTGCCGCCGGATGGGCTTTCAGACGGCCTGTCTTTCTGAAGGCCGTCTGAAACGGTGTTTTTCGGGTTTTCCATGTTTTCGCTGCCGTTGTTTACGGCCTGTTCGGTTTCTTGTCCGCTCATCGGTTTTGCTCCGCGTAACGATTTAAAGTGTCAATGTCCAGCGCGGGAATCAGTTCTACCCGTGTCGCACCGGCGGCACGGAGTGCCTCGGCCACGCGCTGATGGTGGGTGAAGTATAGCAAGGATTGCAGCTTTTGCGTAAACGGCGGCGGTGCGGCGGCAAACAGCAGGCGCACGGATTCGGCCGAGGTAATCCACGCCGCATCGGGCGGTGCGGCGGCAAACTGCGTCCAATCGGGTTCGAGAGGCCGTCTGAAATACACTTCGGCGGTTTGGACGTTGAAACCTCGCAGGGTAAGCTGATGTGCGAGAAATTCCCGTCCGCCGTGGCCTCTGACGATCAATACGGCCGCACCCTGCGGCAGAGTTTGCCACAACGGCAGCCGCAAAACGGCTTCGCTGTCGTTGCCGTCGTCGGGGAAACAGACCGGGAGGCGGCTGTACACCTGCAATGCGCACGCGCTGCTGCCGCCGACGGCTATCTGCGGCGGGCTGCGGTCTGAAAATTCGAGATGCGGCGCAGCTACGGCCACAGCCGAAGGGCTGACCCAAAACACGGCGGAGGCCGTCTGAAACTGCCCGGGCAGGCGGGCGAGCGCATCCGCGTCGGCTTCGATGGCAAACGGACTGAATATGCTGCCCTGCCAGCCTGCGGCGGTACAGGTTTGCCGGTCGGCGGCGGCTTGGGCGGCGGGTCGGACTATCAGGAGGGTAGGCATGGTCGGTCGGATAAAATGGGATTGGGTTGGCGGGAACAGATACAAGGTTTTCAGACGGCCTTTAACCGGCTGTGCCGCACTGCCGAAAGCCGCTACGGCTTCCTTTTCCGGCAGTCGGGACAGATAAGGCGGCGGTTTTGCAGCACGCGCATATATCGTTTTTTATTTTCCGCTATACGGGCCGGGATTTTCCGGCTGTCCGTTATTTATATTGCCGGGCGGCATTTGATATTTTCAGACGGCCTCCGATGTTTAGAGGCCATCTGAAAACGGCGGCAGGGCAAATTTTTTATTACTGTTCCGCCAAAACGGCCGCTATCAGTTCTTCCGCGCCATCGTCGGCCAGGCGTTTGGCCACGGCGCGGCCGAGTGCGTCGGCATAGGCGGCCGGGGCTTGGGCGGAAGCTTCGATGATGACGGAGCCGTCGGGATGGCCGACCAGTCCGTTGAGGGTCAGAAGGCCGTCTTCCATCACGCAATAAGCCGCCAGCGGTACTTGGCAGCTCCCACCCAGCGCGCGTGCAAGGGCGCGTTCGGCGGTAACGCAGGCGGCGGTTTCTTCGTGGTTCAGCGGACGCAGGATGTCGGTAAGGTCGGTGCGTCGGGCGGCGATTTCGATGCCCAATGCGCCCTGCCCTGCCGCGGGCAGGCTGTCGGCCGGCGAGAGGATTTCGCGGATGCGGCCTTCCAAGCCCAGGCGTTGCAGGCCGGCGGCGGCAAGGATGACGGCATCGTAATCGCCGTTGTCGAGCTTGGACAGGCGGGTTTGGACGTTGCCGCGCAGGGGTTGGATGGTCAGGTGCGGGAACTTCGCCCTCAGTTGTGCCTCGCGGCGCAGGCTGGATGTGCCGACGATTGCGCCTTCGGGCATTTCTTCCAAACGCGCATATTGATTGGATACGAATGCGTCAAACGGGCTGGCGCGTTCGCCGATTGCCGCCAGTGCGAACCCTTCCGGCAATTCCATCGGCACGTCTTTGATGGAGTGGACAGCCAAATCGGCACGGCCGTCTTGCAATGCCTGTTCGAGTTCTTTGATAAACAGGCCTTTGCCACCGATTTTCGACAATGTGCGGTCGAGGATTTGGTCGCCGCGCGTCGTCATGCCCAGAATTTCCACTTCGCAGTCGGGATACAGGGCTTTCAGACGGCCTTTGATGTGTTCGGCCTGCCACATCGCCAGCATGCTTTCCCTGCTGGCGATAACCAGTTTTTTCGGTGTGTTCATCGGTTTTCCTTAAATGGGATGTGCGGGCCGTCTGAAAACAAACGGACTTTTCAGACGGCCCGGAGGGGATGTTTCAGGCGGTTTCGACGTACAGCGAAATTTTCGGCGTGTACAGCATGTCGAGGGTGGGCTGATTGATCAAATCGGACAGGGTGAATTTGTCGAGGTGCGCGAGAAACGCCCGTCCGGCATCGTTCAATATATTGCTGAGCCGGCAGCAGGAAGTCAGCAGGCAGTGGTTATCCGCGCCCATGCATTCCACCAGTTTCATCGGTTCTATGTGGCGCACCACGTCGCCGATAACGATGCCTTCCGCCGAACGGCTCAAGCGCAGGCCGCCGCCCTTGCCGCGCACGCTGTCTAAAAAACCGCCTTTTACCAAGGCGGTGGCCACTTTCATCAGGTGGCTTCTGGAAATGCCGTAAACTTCGGCGATGGTCGCGATATTGACCAGTTCTTCGCTGTTGGCGGCCGCATAGGCCAAAACGCGTAGGGCGTAGTCGGTTTGTTGGGTTAGGTACATATTGCCAGCGTGGTGTTAAAGTTTCATAATATCTGCAACATTATACACAAACGACACGCCACCACTAAGACAAAAAACCATGAAACGACACCCCATACTGGTCCCCCTGTCGCATGAGCATCATCACACACTCGCCCTATGCGCCCGCATCCTGCGCCATCCCGAACTCAACCATTCGGCCGACATCAACGAACACTACGTCGGCCTGATGCCCCATTTCGAACACGAAGAAACCATGTTCGCCCCGTTGTGGCACGACTTGAACCGCGACGACCTGCGCGCCCGCTTCGAAAACGAACACGCCGTACTGCGCGCCATGCACGCCGCGCCGGAATACGACAATCCGTTATGGAACGTCGAGTTCGCCACCCTGCTGCGCGACCATGCCCGCTTTGAAGAACGCGAGCTGTTTCCCGCCATCGAAAAACTGCTGCCGCCCGTCGGCTGAGTGCGGAAAATCTCTGAGAAACCGTTTCGGAGGTTTTCAGACGGCCTCAACACTTCCCGTACGGCCTTTACACATTTATTTTAAAACGGCAGACAGGCCGTCTGAAAAAGCGCATTTGTTTTTTCAGACGGCCTGTTTGTTTGGAACCGCAAGCCGGTTGCGGCCGGCATGTCGCACGAAATCCCCGCTTATTTTGCCTGCCGCCGCTGCGCCATGTTTTTTCCGATTGCGGCCAGTTTGTCGGCCGGAATGCTTTCCTTGCCCAATTCGAACAAGCCTTCTTCCAAAGCCAGATGCACGGCATAGCCATCCGTAAAGCGTTTGAACGCGGCCGCGTCCGGCCGGTAGTGTTCATCGGCGGCAATCTTTTCAAATTCCGCCGCTACCGCCGCCCAATTTTCGTGCAGCAATCCGTGCTGGCGCAGCAGTTCGTCCACATCGGCCTTTGCCTGCGGCGCGTATTGCAGCAGCAGCGGGAAATAGTCTTCCTCTTCGTCCTGATGGTGCAGCGGCGCGGCGACGTTGAAATATTGGCCGATCTGCCGCACGGCCTGCAACACGATGTCGTTGCGGCCGTGTTCGGCGATATAGCCGTCCAACATGCCGACCTGTTCGCAAAAACGGCGCACTTTGCCGTGGCAGGCATACAGCATTTCTATCGGTTCGGCAAAGGTAACGCTACGCGTATCAAATAAATTCATTGCAACCTCGTTTCGGAAGGCCGTCTGAAAAGGCATCAATCGGTTTCAGACGGCCTGCATGGTTTGTGTAAATCGGGCAGTATAGTGCCAAGCCTGCGGTGCAACAAGGCGTTGCAAACGGAAAAACGGCCTGCACGAGGCAGGCCGTCTGAAAAAACAATACGGCTTATTTCAACGTTACATTGCCCAGCATTTGGGAAGAGTGCGCCGGGAACGAGCAGTAAAACTCGTATTTGCCGCCGTCGGCAAATTTGCTGGTATCGATGGTTACACTGGTCTCCTCGCCGCCGCCGATTAACGAAGTATGAGCCACTACGCGCGCATCGTCCGCTTTTACATAATTAGCATCCGCACCGGCTTTCGCTCCGTCGGCCAATACGGCTTTGGTGTCTTCGGCTTTGGAAATGACGATGTTGTGACCCATGGCGCTTTTCGGCATTTTGCCGGTGTGTTTCAAGGTTACTTTGAATTCTTTACAGTTGGTTTTGTCGATAACCAGCTCTTTGGTGTTGAAATTCATTGCATCGTCAGACTCCACCACGGCTTCACAGGCACCGGCGGCAGGAGTTGCAGCCGTATCGGATGCGTCAGTTGAGGCTGGTGAAGCGGGAGCTTCAGGCGGGGGAACTTCGGATGACTGGGAGGCAGAGGGTTCCGCAGAAGCAGCCGCAGGCGGCGTGGATGCGGCAGGTTCTGCTGGTTTGCCTTGGTCGCCGCATGCGCTCAATGCCAAGGCTGCGGCGGAAATCAATGCCAAATATGCTTTCATATTTATCTCCTGAGATGTTGTGAATATGGGAAAAGCAAAACACATTCATTGCGAAGCGGCCGTTTCACCCCTTGCCCGAATATGCGTTACCTATAGAAATTTACCATAAAAACCCGACTCAAAGATAATTATTTTTGTCGTTTATTGACCAAATTCCGCAAGGCGGCGGCCAATTTCGGATGGTGTTGCAGTCTTTCCGCACTTTGACGGAAACTTTCCAAGGCGGCGGGACTGAGCTCCAATTTATTAATTTTTTGAGGCGGTGGCGTTTTCGGCACGGTTTTGACCTTGATATCGCGGATCAGGCCGGTATGCCTTTGCAAACGCGGCAGCAGGCCGGGCGCAAGCATTTTGGCGCGGGATGCGGCCATGCCGTTGGCCGCCAGCAACACCAGGCAGCCTTCGCTGATGCAGGCCGTCTGAATATACGGGTGCAGATTGGCCGGCAATTCTTGTTTGACCAGGCGGTCTATCTGCTGCCAGGCTTGCGCGCTTTGCAGCAGGAATTTCAGTTGTGCCGAAGCATCGGAATGGTCGCCCCGCCCGCTGCGTTTCCCTATTTTTTCCAAATCCATTTTTTCAGACGGCCTTTCGTATGTATTTATCCTACCCTGTCTTTTAACTCTGCACCCAGTTTCCGCAAACGCTGCAATACTTCGTCCCATGCTTTGTCCAAATCGCGGCACGCCCCGCCTTCCGCCTTGATGCCGAACTCGATATGCGGTTTGACCGCCGTTCCGTCCGCATTTTGCCAGCCGACGCTGGGCAGGCTGTAAGAACGCACGCCCGGGTAGGTGCGTTCGACGTATTCCATAATCGGGGCGACGCGCGATTCGGGCTGACCGAACACATACACGCTGCGGCTGCCGCGTTCGGTTTGGTTGAAGCGGTCGGCGTAATAAGTTTCCAATACCCATTCGGCCATCGGGTGCGCCATCACGGGGAAACCGGGGAAGAAATAATGCTCGCGGATGGAAAATCCGGCGATGTTGTTAAACGGATTGGGCACCAATTCCGCGCCTTCGGGAAAATCCGCCATCTTCAGGCGTTGGGCGTGTTCCGGCGAATCGAGCGGTTCGCCGCGTTTCTGGGTCACGCCCTCGATAAACTTGGCGGCTTCAGGATGGCGGACGACAGGCAAATCCAAAGCGGCCGCTGCGGCTTGGCGCGTGTGGTCGTCAGGCGTAGAACCGATACCGCCGGTAACAAAAGTCGGCAGGCCGTCTGAAAAACTGCGGCGCAGTTGTTTGACCAGCAAATCGGGTTCGTCTGGCAGATATTGCACCTGATTGAGCTTCAGCCCGTGCGATTCCAATAAAGCTTTAAAAAAGGAGAAATGCTTGTCTTGACGGCTGCCGTGCAGGATTTCGTCGCCGATGATGATGAGGTTAAAAGCGTTCATGATGAGGTTTCTTTAATACGGCCCTCCGAACATTCAGACGGCCTAATTGCTGACAATGTATTCCATTTATAAGATAATGGTTTCAACTTTTCAAGTCTGGAGGAATCCCAATGAGCCAAAACCATACCATTTTACAAAATCTCCCCATCGGTCAAAAAGTCGGCATCGCCTTCTCCGGTGGTCTTGATACCTCTGCCGCGCTGTTGTGGATGAAACTCAAAGGCGCGCTGCCTTATGCCTACACCGCCAACCTAGGCCAACCTGACGAAGACGACTACAATGCCATTCCCAAAAAAGCGATGGAATACGGTGCGGAAAATGCCCGCTTAATCGACTGCCGCGCGCAGTTGGCACACGAAGGCATCGCCGCCATCCAATGCGGCGCGTTCCACGTTTCCACCGGCGGCATCGCCTATTTCAACACCACGCCTTTAGGCCGCGCCGTTACCGGCACCATGCTCGTTTCCGCCATGAAGGAAGACGACGTCAACATTTGGGGCGATGGCAGCACCTACAAAGGCAACGACATCGAGCGTTTCTACCGCTACGGCCTCTTGACCAATCCCGCGCTGAAAATCTACAAACCTTGGCTCGACCAACAATTTATCGACGAACTCGGCGGCCGCCACGAAATGAGCGAATTTCTGATTGCCAACGGCTTCAACTACAAAATGTCGGTTGAAAAAGCCTACTCCACCGATTCCAATATGCTCGGCGCAACGCATGAAGCCAAAGACTTGGAGTTCCTCAACAGCGGCATCAAAATCGTCAAACCCATCATGGGCGTTGCCTTCTGGGACGAAAGCGTCGAAGTCAAACCCGAAGAAGTCAGCGTGCGCTTTGAAGAGGGCGTGCCGGTTGCATTGAATGGCAAAGAATACGCTGATCCAGTCGAACTCTTCCTCGAAGCCAACCGCATCGGCGGCCGCCACGGCTTGGGCATGAGCGACCAAATCGAAAACCGCATCATCGAAGCCAAATCGCGCGGCATCTACGAAGCACCGGGCATGGCGTTGTTCCACATTGCCTACGAACGCTTGGTGACCGGCATCCACAACGAAGACACCATCGAACAATACCGTATCAACGGCTTGCGCCTCGGACGCCTGCTCTACCAAGGCCGCTGGTTCGACAGCCAAGCCCTCATGTTGCGCGAAACCGCCCAACGCTGGGTCGCCAAAGCCATTACCGGCGAAGTAACCCTCGAATTGCGCCGCGGCAACGACTACTCGATTCTGAACACCGAATCGCCCAACCTGACCTACCAACCCGAACGCCTGAGCATGGAAAAAGTCGAAGACGCCGCGTTCACCCCGCTCGACCGCATCGGCCAGCTCACCATGCGCAACCTCGACATCACCGACACCCGCGCCAAACTCGGCATCTACGCCGACAGCGGCCTGCTCTCGCTGGGCGAAGGCTCGGTGTTGCCGAAACTGGGCAGCGGCAAGTAAGCTCGGGCTGTAGCAAATAATAAGGCTACCTGAAAACCGAAATATGGTTTTCAGGTAGCCTTTTGCCGAATATCCAATATCAATCTTGGCCGTATACGCCGTAGTCGTAGCCGGCGCAGAAGGCGGTGCCGTTTTTAGTGCGAACGGTTGAGTAGAAACATCTGTCTTGGCGGTCTTTGCCATGCACTGTTTCGCAAGCCTGCATGGCTTGGCGTGCCGCCACTCGGTCGTTTTTGTTTACGCCGATGAAGAAATCAGCGTTGGAACGCGGATGGTTGGTGGCACCCACCACCACGGCACAGGCGTTGCTCAATGTTTTGAGAAC